>Ga0209389_1000527_pt1 | contig 23195 bp, 18 predicted proteins | sample CowpearedBW_FD_187526 | JGI IMG/M metagenome (GOLD analysis project Ga0209389, IMG submission 187526) | Root nodule microbial communities of legume samples collected from California, USA - Cow pea red BW (SPAdes) (version 2) | ecosystem: Host-associated > Plants > Roots > Nodule | place: USA...
AAGATTGAAATATAAAAAAAAAAAACAAAGCAATTAGGCCAAGAGATATACATTCCAAAAGAAAAGAAACTAAAACAATTCACACCATGGTAGCATTTTTAATGCATTTGCTTGCTATTTTAGTTGTGTACATGCTTGAATTGTATAGTGAGCATGTTTGAGTGTGAAATTATTTTCCATAAGTTTGATCATGGTGTATTAACATCATCTTGATTCAACTTTCTTTTTCTTTTATTTTTTTATTCATCTTCTATATCCATTCCCTAGGTTCTTTTTTAATGCCTCTTTTTAGGTTTGCTTTAATTTTTGCTTGTCTTTTCTTTATATTATCTTGAGTTGTTCATTAAATATTTCAATTGATGTTGTCCAATTCAAATTCTGCCTTTTCAGTTTTTGATTCTTACTCTTGAATGCTTAGAAATTGATTAAACTTTCCCTTTGATACTTCAAAGAATTCACCTCATCTTAAGGTAGCCTTTTAGGTGTTGGTGAAAGCGCAAATAGTAGATTATGAATATGGATGGCAAAGTGGCCAGCTTGACCCATTTTGTCCTGCCCCGCATTTTGGCCCGCAAAACGCAAGCGGGGCTGGCCCACCCCACATTTCAAAATTGGGTTTACTTTCCTGGCTCGTGGGCTCGTAAGTTGTCTCTCATTTGTGATGTGAAAAATAAAAACCTTTTTATTTTCCCATAATAATTGATATTCATTTCCTATCGAAATAATTCCAATTAATTTATCTAATCAAAGACAAGAAACAATAACAACGAAGATTATAGCTAAAGTACAATAACAACATGTCATCTTACAAGACATGTACAAATTGCATAAAAAGATATCTCATATTGGAGAGCTAAAAGGAACTAAAAGCAACATGTCACCTTACAAGACATGTACAAATTTGTTTACAATGATTATACATAATAATAATAATCATAATAATACTAATAAAAGAAACTTAAAGAAACAATGTAATGAATGCTATGGGGATTTAAAAAGGAGAATATTCAATTTTGTAAACGGGTCAGTGGGCCAACCCGCCCTGCCTCGCCTTTAGCCCGCACGGGTTGTAGGCTTGTGAGAGCCAACGGGTTCAACATCCTAGTCTGCCCCACTTTTTTTTTCTACGGGCTAGCTCACCATGCCCGCCTTGAATTGCCACCCTACTTTTGAAGATACTTTAAAGGAAAAGAAATAGCAAATTGAGAGTTGGACTGAAATCTACATTTAAAAGCATCAAACACATTGAGACCTAAATTGTGATGGAAATTTCTGTCACTAACATTTAACTTTCGTAGCTAGCTCCATAGCAACATGTATCTTGTATCTTTACTTTGTTTGTCATGGAACTTTGGGTATTTTGTTTTTGTTTTCTTTTTATTTTGAGTTTTCTTTTCTTTTATTAGGTGTCTATGGAATATTTTTTGTGTAATCCCATCTTCTGAGCTAAAATATTGTAATATTAAGCAGATAGACTTATGGAAGGGTTCCAAGGGACTAAAGTGTCACTTCGAATTTCACTTTAGAATTTCATCTAGTTTACATTTTAGTTTATTTCTTTAAAGATTTTTGTTAGTGCCTTAGTATTTGAGGAAAACTTGGACTTGTCTCTTATTAACGCTTAGTTGACCTTCCTTGGGTCAATAAGGAATAATGCACACACACACACGCTTGAAAATAATGTTTTGTGAAAACCTTTGTCACTCCATTTTTGTGAAAACCGTTGTCACTCCATTTTTGTGAAAACCTTAAAAATTTCAAGAAAATATAAACAATGAGTTACCATTCTAGGCATTCAAGTCACTCTAATGTGCATGGTAGCTTTAGATATTATCATGAAGAGTTATTTTGAATTGATGAGTCAAGAACTTAGAAATAAGAATGCATAAGATAGAAAAATGAAAGAAGAATGTAGGAAAAAGATAAGAGAAGAGGAATGAAGAGATGAGAAACATGTTTGCTCAATTAATGCAACAGAAAGAAAAACCTAAGAGCTACCATGGAGAAGGGTCAAACAATAGAAGAAAATGAAGAAACTCTTTCAAAATTTTACATAAACATTATTAATATTTTCAAGTCTCCTGTGTATTTTATTTTCATTATAACAAATTCTACTAATAGTATTTAATATAATATTTTCATAATCAAATTCAATCAATGTCACACCGACTCATCAACATGTATCTAATCTAGTGTTCAATCCAACACAATTTTGACTTTTCTCATCTTCAACATATCATTTTAACACAAAAATAAACAACTAATCAAATAAACTTTATTTATACACTACTAGAAATTCTAAATTTACTAACATAAATTTATCAAGAGATCAAAATCCATCAGTAATATGCAACTACCAAGGGAAATTACTAATGAATATTGATATTTGCTTTACCAACGCAAATATCCGTTAGTGAGTTTTGGAACTGTGGACCAAATATTTGTTGATAATATCTATCGATAAGGTTGTAATAAATGTTTACCAATGCATTGTTGCCGACGAATTGGTGTTGTTGATAATTGAGTGGCAAAATTGAAATGAAATTTCGCAACATGTCTTGTTCCTCCATTCCAACCTCGATTAAGTTTTCGTTTTCCCCATTCAAAGAATTATGTATTCCTCAAATTGATGATTTCCAACCTCGATTCTCACCCAAAATTTTTGTTACCTTATATGTGTTTCCCCAAACCTTATTTCCCGATACCAATATGCCTTCAAAAACCTGATTCGAAGTGAGATTCATGCTGAGATAGTAAACGTATATGATTTTTTGTGGCGACACCGCTTGTCTATCCTCATTAGTTGTGGAGGTAAGATTTTCTTCGTTTCCTTTTGTTTCATTCACTAATGATGTATGTTGGCTTTAAAGCCTTTCAATTGTGGTGTTTAATTTTTACTTTCCAGTTTTGTTGTTTTATGGGTGGATTTTCCAATTTTGTTGATCTTGTGCTTATGTTTGGTGTTTGATTTGCTTGGTACCGACATGTGATGTATTTTGTTTTATTTTTTATTGTTAATGTTAGTTTTTTAAGATATTGTTGGTTGTTTGATGTGTAATTGAATGTAAGATGTTGAATGTTTGGTTGTTTGTTGTTTTAGAGTAGTTTATCAATTCTAAGAACATGTCATGCTATGTTCTTTAGTGGTCTGTATGGCCTCTATATTATAAGAACTCATGATTTGAGTTCTTAACAGTCAAGATTAGAGAAAGTAAAACCTTAAATGTGTATGACATTGGTAGAGTGCCCTCATTGCATGTGATGAGTGTCTAAAATTGGTAAAGTAACCTCCTTGCATGAGAAGTTCTAATATGATTTTTTGGAAAGTAAACACTATGCTTGCTACCAGTTTTGGTTTTGATTATGGTGCTTTTGATTTTGAGTGATTATACATTTCTACATGCATAACATACTTAGTTTTAGGTATATAAATTTGTTCCAATGATCCTCGTTGCATAAAAAAATAGTTTTAGTGCACTTAGGCATGTTGTGAATATATATTAGTTTTAGTTCCCATTGCATAAAACATAGTTTGAGTTCACTTAGGCATATTGTGAATATATAGTTCCCATTGTATATGTTTTATACTAGTATGAACTCTATTGTTCTAGTTTAAAACTTCTAATTTTAGTTTTTAACACTCAAGATTGGAGAAAGTAAGACCATGAATGTGCTTGAGATTGGTAATGTATCCTCCTTGCACATGGTTAGTGTTTGAGATTGTTCTAGTTTAAAATAGAAAACCAATTGCATGTTAACAATGAAACTCCTAACCATGACGAAGAATTGGACATCTTAACATCTTAAACCCAACAAGAATGACATATCAAGTTCACAGTGTGTACTTTATTTAATGTTTTCCTCACTCTCTATAACGCCTTCGACATTCGCTTATGAGCATGTGCTATGTGCACTTTGAAGTCATGTTGCAAACACACAATGTCTAGTGAAACTTTGTGCAGCTTGACTTCAAAGTGCATATAGGACATGCTTGAAAGCAAAGGTCAAAGGTATAGAGGACGACAAAAATAATTTAAAAGGTACAGAGGAGTCACAACCATATTTTATTATTAAAAACTATAGAAAAACCTTAAAAAAGAATGGTCTTCGAAACCAAATTTGGATTTGGGAGTCAGTTACTTGTGGGGAAGGTATTAGCACCCCACAACGTCCGTCTTAAGACGATTCCCTCTTTAATTAAGTGTGCAAGATAGGATTTGATGGTTAAAATATTTTTAGTTCCACAAAACATCAAACAAAACAAAAAACACATACAAAAATAATAAAGATTAAAAACAAATTTATTTTTTTAATTTTTTTGCCCCGACGAGAATTGTACCTCTCTCCTACATATTTCCATTTGGAAAATCAAGGATAACATAGTTCTTTATATAAAAAAAATATGTTGTTTGATATTATTATTATTTTCTAAATTTTAAATTTATATATATATTATTAGTATCAAGAGAATCCGAGAATCAACATGATAAAAGATTTAGTTATCAAGCAAATCTGAGACTTGACATAATATTCAAACTTATATAAAAGAAATAATATAACTTTTTTATTTTTCATTTATTTTTTTAAGAGAATTAAAGCCTACGAAAAACATTTCTAATTACCAAAATAATTGCATCCCAAATAAAAGGAAAGAGAAGGGTTGGGCATATCAATGACGAACCCAAACCCAAAATCACCTAACGTTCGAACCCCAAACACATTTAGCCATACAACAAGTCAATCAATCATACATTTGATATTATAAGAGAGTTTGAGCAGTATACAAATAACATTAGGAGAAAAGAGAATTTACCTTTTAGTGTCACGAATAGAGCAAAATTGACTGAAAGGATAGTAAGGTGACCCTTTTTTGCGTGTGTGCTTTGGTAATAAAAATTAAGAGAGATTTTTCGATTTTTTGTTTGTGTCTTGCATTGGAGAGATTTTGTGCTTATATAGGCACTTGTATGAGGAAGTAATTGGTCCTGATGAAACATATTATAGAAATTAAATTGTTGCATAATATACAAGTTATTGATTATAATTATTAACAAAATATTGCCTATAATTACTAGAATCATATATTTTCTGTTACATAAAGATCCTGATCAAATCGTAACAGAATATCCATATAATTTATTCTAATTATTACCAGGAATATTTCCTTCCAATTATTAAAATACTATTCTCTAAAAAACATTATTACCGAGAATATTTGCTTTTGATTATTAAAAGTGTACTAGTACCATCTCTCTAAAAAACATTATTGCCGGGGGATATTTGCTTATAATTACTATAATAATATATTCTTTGACTGAAAAAATTGATGAGACACATCTAGGGATGTCAACGAGGTGGGTAGGGTACGGGTAGTAGCTCCCTCGTACCCTACCCACTGGATAAATATCTGCCCCGTGCCCGTACTCATATCCGTTGGGTATCCATTGTACGGGTATCCGCCTATTTTTTTCATATCCACGGGTACCCGCGCGTATTTGCAAAATTATTTAAAAAATAAATATTTAATCATAAATTCAAATAAAATAAAATAAAATACATCACTGTCATAAATTTTAAATAAAGTTCAAATAAACTCAAGTTGATACAAGTTTAAATAATTGTAAAAGTAAATATAAAATGATGTTCAACACAATGAAAATTCTTTAATTAGTGCTTTGTTCAACAAGCTCACTTTCTTCGATTGGTTCATGAAAAATAAACAAAATAAGCAAATAATAAACCTTAATTGTCGCATGCCAAGTATTCTTTTTTTGATTCCATCATTTGACAACAAGCATAGCATAAATGTCATTGTCTATATAAGGTTTGATATATATGCCCAATTTCAAAGAAAGGAAAGAGAAGAATGTCAAGGGGTGTAAGTTTAGCGGGTACGGGTATCCACGGTTACAGATACTATGATACCTGTACCTGTCCCGTTAACATGCGGGTATCAAAATCGTACCCGCGGGTAGCGGGTATCCATTTTTAATATCCGTTTTCTACTCGTTGCGGGTTTTATCGGCGGATACCCGCGGATACGGATTTTTTTGACATCCCTAGACACATCACATAAGCATAAATTCAAGATATTTATTCTAATTATTAGGAAGAATATTGCTCCTAATATTATGCCCTTTTCTAAAAACAAAAATTATAAAATGTCATTTTCTGACATGTCATGTGAAGAGTGTAAATAGCAGATAAGTGGGGTGAAAATATGTATAAAACATTTAGGCCCATGAAAAGGGTGTGATAATTAAAAACAAATTAGATTCTTCCTTCTCTCTTTTTTCATGGTATAATTAAAATTAAAAAACCTACCATCAATCAAAAACATATTTTTTATTTTTTTTATTTTGTTAACAAAACAAATGAATTTACCCGGACGAAATTGGGTGTTGACAAAGGGAAAAACATTTGATGAAGTACACACTGTGAACTTGAGATGTCATTGTTATGATGTCTAACTCTTCTTCATGGTTACGAGTTTTCATTGTTAAAATGCAATTGGTTTTTCTATTTTCAAACTAGAACAATCTCAAACACTAAGCACATGCAAGGAGGGTACTTTATTAGTCTAAGTCACATTCGAGGTCTTACGTAATAATGATGTCTTAGGTAATAGTATTTAAGTCTCTCGATATTAGGAGTTTGCATTATTAGGAAGAATTTTTATTATTAGGAGTTTGCAATATTAGGAAAATTTTTTATTATTAGGAAGAATTTTTATTATTAGGAGTTTTCATTGATAAAAGTTTTAATTGTTAAGAGTTTTCATTATTAGGAATTTATATAATTAAATTGTGTAAGATTTTTCATTGTATAGGAGTTTTTATTATATAATATTATTAGATCAATAATTTATAATTTATACTTTTGTATTTGGTGTTGTGTATATTATTGATAGGTTTTATCTAGGTGGAGAGATATTTGATAAGACCTGTTTATAAACATAATGAGAAACTGCTCAAAATATTTAAAAGAAAAGTAGAAGAATACAAAAAAAAATTGTAAACAGAGAAAAAGTTACAAGAAATGAAATGAGAAGATAGAGGTATCTCACGTAAAATACAGTTAAAAACAATATAAAATCATATATGTAATATAATAAAATATAAATAATTTATTTTATATTGTTATAATTTATGTAGTTTATCTAACCCATAGTATTGGTAGTGGAGTAGACAATCTTCCAATAATGGTACTTTGTATTGCTAAGTTAGATATTACAGTATGTTTCTTTTCTAGTTAGATACATAAGCCACACAACAGAAGTCGTCATGATATAGATATTAGGTTTAATTATGGTTTGAATGGATTAATTTTGATTTTAGTTTTAAAAAATTAAAAATACATAATTTTAATTTTCCTAAATGTTAAATTTGGGATTAGAAGTCGTTTTATTTTAAATCTAAAAGCTTAAAGTTTAAAATTTAAATTCTAGAAGTCTAATACAATAAAACTCATTTTAGTCTCACAAACTTAATATTTAAGCAGCAAAATCACGTTTTGATTTTCAATTTTAAAAGTTAAAATTTTGAGGACTAAAATCAAAATGATTTCAACTTTTTGGGATTAATACATAATTAAACCTAAAATTTATAAGTAAGATTAATTTAAAATGAAAGCAATATTTCTCATATGTGACTAACGTATTAGTTAAACTAGAAAGGGACACTATCTCATTCATATCTACTTTGATTTGATCAGCACAAGAAAATGATAACCAAAACTTTGATTATTTCTTTATTAATTTTGAGAAGAAATGGCATGCACATATATAATTGCATTATTATATATAGTTTGATAATGAAGTGTTTGACTTGTGTAAGTGCATAATGGAATGATATTTTGTACCTCTTTCGTATAATTTATTTTAATAATTTTTTTTGCCTGCACGTAACCCTCAATATTCACCAGACGCAGTTCTTGTTTGTTTGTTTTTTGTTTGTTTTCTTCAGTTGGCTGGTTGCGTTGGGACTTGGTGTAACAAAGTCAATAGTCACATTCATATCCCTTTCCAATATATCTTTCTCTCTTCCATATTTTTCTTTAGTATTTAGCATAATGCAGTGGATATAATCTAAGGGTGTTAAATGACCCAACCGGTTCACATGGCTGATGGATTAAGTTAAACATGAGTAAGACTTGTTCTCTTTTATGAGTTAAAAGTTTTGTAAATCGTATTGATTTATCATGGGAGATTGTTAGGAATAGTCCAAGTGTGAGTCAAAGTCCTACATCGAATAAAAAAAAAATATAACCCAACAATTAGTACGTTATTGGATTGACTTACTTAAAACGATATTTTTGTATTTTTATTTTGTTTTATATATTTATGTGAGAAAAGAAATCCCACATCGATGAGAACTTACTTTGGGGCTTACTTTTAATGTTATAAAAGGAGCCCATTGTTTCCTTAGGAAATCATTCCAAAGTCTTTCCCTTTCTATTCCTTTTTGCTTTATTTGCTTGAGAGAAGAATTAAGAGAGAATATTAGTTTCTCTTCTAACATGTTAGTTTCTCCTTTAAGGTTCCCTTATATTAGTTTTTCCTATTTCTAGTATTAGTTTTTCTTATTTCTAAGAGAGGGGTTGTCATTGTTTTTTTCTTGGGATTAGAGAGAATGATATGTAATTTTTCCTTTCCTTGAATAAATTATATTCATTGCCTATTATCCGTTTTTGTTCCTTTATTTTCATCTTTTGTTTTAGTTGTGAGTACTTGTGCTAGTACTCTAATATCCAATAGTGATATCAGAGTTGTTGGTTCGTGTGATTATATTTCACTGCTATTGTCATTAGAATAGTGTTGTGATAGTGGATAAAGTGTGGTAGTGTGAAAGTACATGTCTAGGAAAGTTCTGACTAAGAAAGACTTGGTACTTAAGCGTGTCCATTAGTGACCCACCTCTCTTTCCTGGGAATTACCTGGTGCATTGGTTCACGGATTGCCTTCATTGTTCTAGTAGACAATACTATTCATAGTGAGAAGTGCATAAGTTGGTTTTAAAGTCATGGCAACAAGATACAAGATAGAGAGGTTCATTGGGAAAATTTTCTCATTGTGGAAATTGAAGATGAAGGCAATTTTGAGAAAGGACAACTGTCTAGCGGCAATTGAAGAAAAATCTGTGGGCATTACAAAACAAAAGTGGAAGGAAATAGATAACAATGCTATAGCAAATTTTGCACTTAGCATTAGCAGATGCGATTTAATCCAGCATTGCGGAGAAGACTACAACGAAGGAAATTTGGGATACTCTCTCAAGCATGTACGAGGTTAAGTCACTTCACACAAGAATATTCTTGAAGAGAAAATTCTATACTCTTCGAATGAGTGAGCTCACATCGGTGACAAACCACATCAATAATCTAAATACATTGTTTCTCCAACTTTCCGCGGTAGATTTCAACATAATTGAAAATGAACGCGCAGAGCTTCTACTACAGAGTTTACCTGATTCGTACGATCAGCTCGTCACTAACATTACAAATTACAATGTTGTTGACCTCCTACAGTTTGAGGATGTTGCTAGAGCTCTTCTTGAAGAAGAATCCAGGCGAACGAACAAAGAGGATATGATGGAAAGTGCAAGGCAAACACAAGCTTTGGTGATGACGAGAGGTAGATCAACAGAACATGGATCTAGTGGGAGTTAGTCTCATGATAGATTTCAAAGTAAGAAACAACTCAAATGCTACCATTGTGGCAAAAGAGGGCATGTGAAGAAAGATTGTTGGCATTTGAAGAATGGAGGAAAAAACTCTGAGGCATCAACCTCACAAGGTTGTATGAAAAGTACATCGGAGGACAAAGATATTTTGTGAAGAAGAGGAGAGATCTGGTAAGTCATGAAACCTCAGAAGATCATGGCAGATGTGTAACATCCCGACCGGATATTACGGATTTAAATAATAAAATAAATAAATAGTAAATACGAGTAAATTAATAAAACCTCATTTCCCAAAAATGCGGGAAATTTAAAACTTTATTTCATTTTGCAATATCTCAAATTCATAATTTATAAAATTCGAATATAAAAACCTTATTCAATAATCCAAATGTTTACATAATCCTTAAAATACATAAATTAATAAAACTGTTCAAATCTCCTTTCTCCCAGTACTAGCCCCACTCCGGTGCTAAGCTTCACCAGATCCACCTGCAACATCATCTGCTCTCGTGTACCGAGTACACGATCATCGCCAAACACAAACAGATATGGTGAGCTAACAGAATAAAACATATTTACAAACATATGAATATATCACAACCTCACCAAAGGAAATTCACCCGCCACTACCATGTCAACCGTGTTCTACGTCTTCTAGTGAGTACCTCAAGATGTCTTGCTGCCACACCTATCAGCCACAACTGATAAAGCACGTGTGGGAAACCATGCTACGGATCACACACCATAACGCCAGGTGGAGTTCCCAATACAAATAATATTCGTAACGTCCCAAGACTACCAAACTCGTCAACTTAATACCAAGGAGGGCAATCTACTGGACCCAATCCGAACACACCGCTACGTGCACACTCACCAACCCAAGCTATAACTCAAGAGTTCCTCGTGTTCATCCGTCATCCCGAACCACAACTCAAGAGATGTCATTCTGAGATATAACTCAAAGAATGTCATGCGCTTAACCCCTATCCCGAGCCACAACTCAAGGAACACTAGCAGGTCGACCTTTGAGATATTATAAAAGCCTTGTAGACCATGCACACCAAAGCAACACAACACAATTCTGCTGCAGCAACATTGCTTGGCGCAGATCATGTGGCGCCAGGCGCAACAGGCTTCCAGGCCGCCTGGCGGGGGACGCGTACCACTAGGCGCCAAGTGCCGTAATGCTCACTGATCTTGCAGACTTCGCCTAGCGGGACCTCCCTCACCACTGGGCGCCACTCGCTTCAGACCCCACTGTTCTTGTGCCTATCGCTTGTGATAAAGGATTGATCCCTACCAAGGATGATGGCCCATGGCACATGCTTAGAAGAAAGGGAATTCCTTGATCCCTTCCTTTGCTTTTATTTGCTTTAGTTTAAAATTCCATTAAGTTGGGTTGGTTGACTGTTTTTATGTTGACTTGTTGACCTTGACTTTGGGTTGACTTGTTGACTCAAAAGATTAGCTTAACCTTAAACTAATATGCTAATAAATTCCTTAATTTGCTTTTGTAGGAATAAGAAAGGAGGAGGACCACATAGGAGACACTTGGCGTCTTAAGGAAGAGAGAGAAGGAATAAGACTTTCTAGAAGCATCTAGAAAGGGGAGGCCCACATGTCTTGGACACCAAGTCTTCTAGAATGTTTTAGAACCCTCCTTTGGGAGCCTTGGCCATGAAGACTTGCCACCTAGGAGCCTTGGACGAAATTTCTCCCATGTGCACCCTATGTTGACCTACTTTCTAGAACATGCTAGGTTTCTTTTGTAACCTTCTACTTTGTTGTTTTGCTAAGGGGCCCCTAGACTTGTCTATTTAAGGGGACCTCTAACACTTGTAGAGGGGTTGAACATTTTGGAGAATTTATACACTTTGTGTTTCAACCTTTTGTGAGAGTATTCCTCCTTAGGGAGTGGAGTTCTTTCAAGCCTTATCTTGCCTTGGCAAGTGGCGGCATACACCACTCATCTTCAAGGTTGCCATGGCTTCTTCTAGCCTAGCCTTGTAGTGGCGTGAATCCTCCATTCCTCCCCTTTCGCTTGCTTTTCATTTTATGTTTATTTACTCTTCTTGGTTTATATTGTTTCTATTATATGTTTTACCTTTTGGTTTCTTACTCTCTATCAATCCATCCTCCTCCTCTCTAGAACCTTCACATCTAGATAGCTTGTTATCTTAATGTCCAGTGGGGATTTCCTTGGTTTTCTTAATCAATCATCACCATATTCATTAATCTTCTAAAAGGAACAAGATAATCCTACATCATTGGCCAAGCAAATTCAAGAAGAGTTAACAACATCTAGTCAAGGTGAAGCTAAACTGCTTTTCACTTGGGCCATCATGGAGCACTTTTATACCTTATATTAAGGGTCATGTAGTGTAGGTTTTCCTTTGAAGGCCTTGTATTATGGGTCATGAAGTGTAGGGTTTTAAAAACAATCTTGCTTAAGCAAGGGCCATCATATGTGCCTAGCTTAAACAATTCTTTGATGTTTAATTATGTTAATTTAGCTAGCTTAGGAAGGGCGTCCCACACATGCCACATGGCAGACCCTTAATGGATTGTTCTCTTACAAAGGTAATGGCCATGTGTCATTGTCTTATAGGAGACTTTTCATATAGTAGCTTTCCATATGGCAGCACATGAGTGATTCATTTTGTGAGAGTGAGGATTGCCACATGTCAAGCTCTTTTTCACCCCTTAATGGAGAGTTCTGTTACAAAGGTAGTGACAATGTGTCATTGTTGTAACATGTCAGTCGAATATTACTAATTTAAATAAAAAGAAAAACAATATTAATAAATAAACCTTATTTATTATAATGTCTTTCCAAAAAACACGGGAAAATTAAAATCCTCATTAATCGTCATTCATAATAAATACAAATTAAACTTCAAGTATTTATATTTCCAAAATTGGGAAATCTAAATTTGAGTTCAAAGTAATCAAAGTAAGCAATAATAAAATCAAATCCCTAAGCATCCCGCTCCGGCTCTTTGCCTCACCAACATCACTTACAACATCATCTACTCTCATGTAACGAATTACACCATCATTGCCAAACACAAGCAAATAGGGTGAGCTAACAATACAAATATATAGACACAATTCAGATATATCTGCACACACTAATCAAAGAAACTACATCCTCTAATTCCATACCACATGGCCACCACCAAGTTAACCACATTCTACATATTTCGATGATAACCTCAAGATACCCTTTGTTGCCTCCACCTACAAGCCAAAACTTGTAGAACATGTGCGAGAAACATGCTACGGATCACACTTCATAACGCTAGGTAGAGTTCCCAATACGAACCATAGTTCGTACTCTCGACACAAGATTAGCACATCACTAGCCACAACCTGTGATTGCTCAATCAAATGGAGACCATCCGTACAAGCTACAACTCACACACTCATGTTGGAAGTCCCACATTGACTAGAGATAAGGCCAATTTATAATATATAAGTGAGGTGTAAATCTTACCTTACAAGCTAGTTTTGTAGGTTTGAGTTAGGCATAAAGCCTACTTCTAACATGGTATCAAAGCCAAGTTAGAGCCTATCCAGGTGAACTTTCTTGGACATTTTGTTCCACCCAATATTGGGCCACTAATCGACCACCCACTAATTTCTTGTCCCACGCACGAGATGAATATAACTTGGCGTGAGGGGGTGTGTTAGAAGTCCTACATCGACTAGAGATAAGGTCAATTCATAATATATAAGTGAGATGCAAATCTTACCTTAGAAGCCAGTTTTGTGGGGTTGAGTTAGGCTTAAAGCCCACTTCTAACACACTTGCCAATCTGAGCCACAACTCAAGGAATGCTCGTGTTCATCTGCCATCCCGATCTACAACTCAAGAGATGTCATTCTAAGCCACAACTCAAGGAATGCCACTGTTTCCCCTTTATCCTGAGCCACAACTCAAAGGATACCATTTCGAGCCATAACTCAAGGAATGCCACAACAAGTCCATCTTTAAGGGTTCACCCAAAGCTCTGTAGACCACGCACAACCACAAGAACCAAAACATTGCCCCTGCGTCACCGCTTGGTGCAGCCTGAGCGCCGCCAGGGGGAAACCAGTTACAAACCGCCTGCCGGAGCACATCTACCGTCAGGCGCCAAGTATCACTGCCAGGCAAGTATCGCCTAGCGGGACGAACCTCACCGCCAGGAGCCACACGTTGTAGGAACCCCCTATTTGTAGCTTTCGCTTGGCGGTTTAGACCTCATCGCCAAGCGCTACACCAGTACAGTGAGGTTATTGGTTATTTTCCACCTTAGTGCCATTTTCTAATTCATCCAAACAACACAACATACTTCTCATTTCGTCGTGAATCACTAAGCATCTTTTACAGGTTGCAGTTCATCTCACATATACTTTACATAGATTCACAACCCCAATCATTCACTCATCTAAACTAGTCTAAGCCTAGATTCAATTAAGTACTACCACCTCATAAACTCATACTACAGTCCCCCAATAGTACCTATATTTTGTCATGGTCCTAAATAGTACATCCATTTCACAACATCTATCATATCACATTGCCCTATCCTTTAATATGCCACATGTTCATTTATTCACAATTATGATCAAATTACTTATAAGTAAAAACTAAAAACAAAAGCACTCTGCCTATAATTAACTTATACCAGCCACTACATCATTTTATAATATAAGCCACAAGACCAGTTACAACACCAATTTCCATTCCATTCTTCAATTCACATCCCATTTCATTAATTATGCTTTCTCTCTAACACCCAAGATAATTCATGATCTGTCTTTTCACTAAATTTTCATAACTATTTTATCCCAAAAGTTACCACAGAATCCAACCCGACCCCATCACACCTATAATTCAAGAATTCCCTTTAGAGATCGTGTTATCGCCTAGCGGCACATTATATCCCACCAAGTGGTGCATCAGTTCTGGGAAAAATCCCAGGTTCTGTTGCACCTGCTAAAGTTTCACAAAACCCAGTACGCATCCCTTTGTCTAATCTCGTAATCAGTCATGCAACTATACTTCCCAAGGTACTAAATATCAATTTAAATGATCATACCATCTATCACGTAATTTACACATCAAATATTCCTAAACTCATAATTTTCTCCAATTCACCAAACCTTACTACACATCCATGCCAAATTCATTAAAGTACCTTGATTCGCATTAGATTATTACACTCCTTAGTATCCCACTTGCTCTTATTAGATAAGAATGCATTCCCCACGATCAAAGTAACCCAGAACCTACCAAAACATAAAAATCCAATTAGTTTAGCTCGCATCACCTGGCGGGTGTTCATCACCGCCAGGCAGATCAAACAAAAACCCAGAAATTGGGTGAAGGAAGACTACCAGGCGGTTTTTAGGAAAAACCCATCAATTCAGTGTAATTAGATAAGTCGCCTAGCGGCTTTGAAGGCTCGCCAGGTGATTTCTGGAAAATTTCCAAAAACAAGAAATTATACATACTAGGCATAGTTTAAGCATTCCAAAAATACATCCAATCATACAAAAGAGCAACATGAAACTATAAACATAGCGTCCAACTCCCCTAACCTTGATGCCTTGCTCAACTTGATAAATCCTTGAGTTCCCCCTTGATCAACACTAGCCTCCTTTGCTTTTCCACAATTTCACTCTTCTTCTCACTCACAATACTCAGTTGCTACTCTGAATTTTCTCTCCTCACAATGCACACCAATGATAGACTCCAAAAACCCCCCTCTCTCACCCTTAGTTGGTCTCTTAATCATGTCTTAATTAGGGTTAAGGGCTATAAAACGAGAATTGACAATGATCATTTAATGGTTGTTTTGGGGACAATTTTCCAACCTTCTTAGCTGCCCTCTGATGGCTAGGGTTTGTTTGGCCCTTTGCATTTGTACCACACCTAGCCGGCCTAGCCAAACACACTTCTCATCCTTTGCCGCTATAGCTATACCGGCAAAGACTGGGGGACTGGTGTACCACACCTAGTCGACTTAGCCTGATTATAGCCCCCAAAGACGTAAATAATCACCATGTATGAATGAGTAACAGTATCCGGCCTAAGCCGTTAAAGGATAACCGGCCTAAGCCGCTAACTTAGGATAATTAAGCAAGAACTTGACAAATTCAGAGCACTACCAACAAGGCCCCTAAGAGCCCACGATAATCGAACTAATGGGGCCTGGCCTAAGACTAAGGCCCACCTACGGTCTAAACAGGGGCCTAGCCCATGACGTGGCTAAATAATAATTAATGATCTATAAATATGTATGGACCCCAACAATTAAAGGTATGCGTTAATTACTCCCTTAATTACAAGATTTGACTTTCTGAAAGCTCTTTGCTGACTTAAGCGTTGGATTCTCTTCCGTTGGTAACCCCTCTCGAGAGGAAGCCTACTGAGGAGATTGCGGATTGAGGTAAGGTAACGCTTGTGTCTGACATATCTTATTTGTTCTCCGCAGGAACAACATTCATGCCAAAAAGAATTTTGGCAAAAAGAAAGCTTAATTCGTGTTTAACAAGGTTTGAACATACAACCATCCAATTCCAAAGCAAGTGCATAACCAATTCATGTTTTGTGATAATTTCTATAAATCTAGGATTATATTATTACTCATCATGATCAATCATATTATCAAAATAATACACAATTAAAATAACAAACAATTTGGATACATAGGACTCAAACCCAAGTCCTTTCAACATAACCAAGTACTCTCAACCATTTGAGCTAGTACTATTCCACATCATAAAACTCAGCATTAAATGTCATAAAGGCTCCCACTACCCACATTTATTAAATAATTATTTATTTAATTATTTAAATTCATCGGGTCTTAGAATTGTTCTATTAAAAAGGCTTTTCAAAAAGTAGCTTTCCACATGACAACACATGAGTGATTTATTTTGTGAGAGTGAGGATTGCCACATGTCAAACTCTCCTTAACCAAGATAGCCTTTTTAGGGTTTTTGTGCATGTTAGCATTCTAGGATTTTAGACCATTTATGAGACACCTTACTTTATAAATAGAGGTGTCTCCCCCATGTATTTATCACTTTAAGAATGATAATGTTACGATGCCAAAATTATTTTTGAGCCATACTTCTTCTCTTAGTCACTTGCTAGAGCATCCCAAGAGGTCCCTCTAGTACCCCTTTCTCTAAAGCTGACCTAACCTCTCTTAGAGCTCCACAAACAACCTACATCCCACCATTAAATCAACAAAAGCCAGAGCCATTTTCTTTCAACACCAAGCTTCCGCGAATCCACATCCACACAGTCACCATTTCAAGCTATGGCTCAACCTAGCTTGAGAAGGAGGTTATCATTAACTTAGCAAAAAAGAAAACCAGACCTAATGGAAAGGTACTACAACTCCAAAAATAACTATAAAGATGAAAAACACATGGCACAAGAAGGGAAAGTGAATCTCCATAGAATCAAAGTGGAACTATAGATCTAGAACAGAAAAACGAAAATGGAACAGAGGTTGGGGATTAGCTTATGTGGAGGAAGGAACGTTCTGCTAGCTCAGAGGAGGGTTTCGCAACTGCCCTAGCTCAGCTTCTACTTCAGAAAGGGAAGAAAGAAAATGAATTGTTTAGGAAAAAGGAGGCAGAATGGAAGTAAGTGAGTAGGCTGGAGGGGTTATGGGAAGACAAATGGGATGACCTTTGGCCCTCTAATTAAACCAGGCCCAAAAAGATTTAAAACAAAGAAGTGGGCTTTACATTCTCCCCAACAACAAAAATTTTTGACATGGAAAATTGAGACTTACCAGAAAGCAAGTATAGATATGACTTCCTCATCTCCTCTTCTAGCTCTCACATAGAGTCACTTGTCCTTCTATCCCAGATGATCTTGACTAGACTGATGAATTTTCCTGAGAGTTGTTTGGTTTGGCGGTCCTCTATACCAAATGGTTGCACTTCCACTGAGAGATCCTCTCTAACATGCACATCTTCAACCTTTAGCACATTTGACGGGTCAAGTACATACTTTGTCAACTAGGAGACATGGAAAACTAGATGGAGATTAGCCAACTAAGGAGTTGAGGCAATCTCATAAGCCACGGGACCAATCCTCCTCAAGATCTGATATGCACCAAGGAACTAAGGAGAAATCTTCCTTAAGAGGATAGCCCTTCCCACACTAGTGGTTTGGATCACCCTCAAGAACACATGCTCCCCAGATGTAAACTCCAAAGGTTTCTTTCTCTGATCAGCATAGGATTTCTCCCTACTCTACGAGGCTTTCAACCTTTCCCACCATATGCACCTTCTCGGTGGTCTGCTTTAATAACTCTGACCCAATTAACACTGATTCACCATCTGGATACCCACCCAAGACCAAAACTCTTCGTTCGAGCGAGATGCTTAAGTAAAACAGACTCCATTCTTTGCTAATCTCGCCTAGGGGAACCTGGTTCGCTTGAGCAAGAATTGCAGACTTTGACACAGTTTACGCACGCACACACTAGCAAACATGTCCAATTCATATCCCAAATCAATTTCATGCAATTGGAAACCATGCACAACATTTAAGGCATAATCTAGACTCAAACTGATCATCAATTTTTGAGTTTGAATCAAAATTTATGAATACAATACCAAACACTCATTATATTCATAGAATCGCATACAAAATTTGCCCAACAACACTAACCCAAAGAGATTCTAATTCACATCAAAATAGTCACAAAAATCATAGTGCACATGCATCAAAATCATGCAACCAATTCAACAATACCAAAAATTTAGGTTCAGCTCCCCTAACCTTGAATTTCCTTTGCTTAGAATTTGAATTATACATCTTTCCTGGAACACCAATGTCCTTTCCTTGATTCTCTCCCAACCAGCTCTCAAATGTCCCAATCCTCACTATTCACTCTCAATTTTCACACCCCTTCCAAAGCTCTCAGAAAAACAACCTCCAAAACCCCTCTTCTATCTCACAATTTGCCTTTTAAAGGGGCCTTAATGTGGTTTAATGCATAAAACGAAAAAAATGAATTTTAATGGTGAGTTTAATTTCTATTCAAGGCCCTTATTAGTTGTTTGTCAACCCCTCTTGGATTCCCCTTCTGCTAGGGTTTTCTCCACCTTTTCATATTCATGCCACACCAATTTTTATCAAAAATAGAGTTAAATTTGGCTTACCAAGGTTTGTACGCATGACCTTACCAATTACCAAGTACATGCACAATCATTAAAACAATTCATGGTTTGTGACAATTCTTATAATTCTATAATTATGTTATCACTCAACATGATCATGCATATTATCAAAATTAATAATAAATCAATAACACAAAAACGACATACATAGGACATGAACCCAAGTCCTCTCACACAATCAAGTACTCTCAACCATTTAAGCTAGTACTTTTCCACGTCATACAAGTCAATATTTAATGCCATAAAGGCTCCCACTACCTGCACTTATTAATTAATTAATTATTTAATTAATTAATTTTCACGGATCTTACACAAACAGGCAGATACAAATTGCGCCACATCCTTCTTCATGCTTTACCATCAAAAGGTCTCCTTGAGATCTTGGTACATCTTAGTCATGCCAGGATGAAACTAAAATGACTCTTATACCCTTCCTCAAGGATCAACCTTTTCACCTGTGCATCATTAGGTACACAAACTCGGCCTTTGAACCTCAGCACACCATCAACACCCACAACAAACTCCTTTACTTGCTCCAAATCCTAGCAACCCCACCACCTTTTGTAGATTACAATTCAAAGATTGTCTCTTCTTGATTACGCTTCAAAAGGCATTGGATATAGTTAGATTACTACATCTAATAAAGTCTGACCCCAACTCCGCTTGCAGCTTCATATATATGAACCTCTCAATCAACTCCAACTCCTTAATCACCAAGTGTGCCACATGCACTGCCTTCCTACTCAAAGCATCGACCACCATGTTTGCTTTCCCCGAATGATATAGAAGTTCAAAGTCGTAATCCTTCAAGAACTCTATCTACCTTCTCTACCTCATGTTTAGCTCCTTCTGATCAAACAGATACTTGAGGCTCTTGTGATCATTGAACACATGGAACTATGCACCATATAGGTAGTGCCTCCAAATCTTCAAGGTAAACACCATAGTTGCCAACTCCATATCATGAGTGGGGTAGTTATTCTTATGCACTTTAAGTTGCCTTGAAGCATACGCCACCACCTTCTTATCTTGCATCAACACATAACCCAGTCCTTGATGATAGGCATCATAATAAACCTCAAAGGGTTTACCAGCATCAGGGATAACCATAACAAGAGCACTCGTCAACCTCCGCTTAAGCTCTCGAAAGTTTTTCTTACACCTATTAGTCCAAGTAAAAGGTTGGTCCTTCTTAGTAAGTTGTGTCAACAATGACACTATCTTGGAGAATCCCTCTATGCATCTCTTATAGTAGCCAGCTAAACCCACAAAGCTCGTGATCTTTGTTACAGACCTAGGACATTCCCACTTTATCACAACCTCCACCTTAGTTGGATTTACCATTATTCCTTTATCACGTGCCCCAAGAACTGCACTTTCTCCATCCAAAACTCACATTTAGACACCTTGGCATACAACTACTTCTCCCTCAAAATACCAAGCACTATCCTCAGATGCTCGATGTGCTCCTCATGAGTCATGGAATAAATGAGTATGTCGTGTATGAAAACCACGACAAACATATCTAAGAACAACCTAATGATCATGTTCATGTAGTCCATGAACAAGGTTAGAGCATTGGTCACACCAAAAGGCATAACCACATACTCATAGTGCCCATATCTGGATCTAAAAGCTATTTTCTGGACATCTTCCGCCTTTACCAAAATCTGGTGGTACCCTAATCGTAGATCGATCTTTGAAAACACCAACGCTCTATGCAATTGATCCATCGGATCATCTATCATCGACAAGGGGTACTTGCTCTTGATAGTTAGCTTGTTCAACAGCTTGTAGTCCACACATAGTCTTAAGCTACCATCCTTCTTCTTGAGATAGGAAGGACATGATAACGTGGCAACCTCTGATTGCTCAATTTAGTGAGTGGAGGATCATGACATGTGTCATCAAGTAGTTAGATAGATTTGGAAGGTGAGGATTGCCACATGACATGATATGGTTAAGTGGAAGTAAGGGTGCAACTTAGTAAAAACTAGGGGTGCAGAACAGGTTTTTAGGTGGTCCACTTGAAAGATAGGAGTGTATATGTAATTTAAGGGGTGCAGAAGTGATTTTTCCAGAACTTGCTAATTTCAGCCTTATTTAAAGGTGGTTTGTAACTTCAATCAATTTATTTTTCCACCTTAAATGAGCTTAATCTTAACTTCAGCTGCATCAATAAACATTAAAATATCCAAAAATAATTTTATGCAGCTAAAAATCACTTTTTAATAAATTTCTATGACCTAAGCTCAAATAGCCTAATTATTAGAACTATTAATTAAATCACTCGTTTAAGCATGAAAATTCAATTAAATCCCCCAAATTTAAACATTAAATGAGGGCAAAAATTTGAACTCATCACACCCTCACACTTATCCTTTTGCACTCCTGGTCAAAAATTGAACAATTTCAAAATTTTATTCTGAGGTATTCCATATCTTCAATGGATCAAAGCAATGAACATCACCGAAAACAAATCAATCTTCTAGAAATCAAGTTGTCATGCACATACAAACGGATATATTCTATTTTTCACACATGAGTTAATATTTTCAGTTCACAAGATAATCAAATTTGAAAGAGAGCATACAAGTTAAATGTATATTTTTTCACCAAAATTCGCTCAAGTGTTTTGGCTTGTGTTTTACCCATGCAATTAAACACTCCTAATACTTAACAAGACTCTAATATTCACAACTCTTAGAAAACATACTTTCAAAGATCATGAGGACTTTTCATAAGTTATAACGGGGCCAAGGTAGGAAAAATTTTAGGATTTTTATCTTTTTGAAATAGTAATGTAGAAAGAATTATGGAGCATAGTTTCAAAAACAACCCTTTTTTATCCTTTGTTGCTTTTTTTTGGAAGCAATCATTTATTTCATCACTCTTTCATCAACAATTTTTTTCCTTTCACCATTTTTATAATTTTGTGGGTCAGATACTTACCCCTACACTTTATTTCTCAACCAATCTTAACACAATTCACTAGCTCCTTCTTTCTTCCTAAGGTAAGGAAGAACATGATCTTCTTCTTTTTAAGGTTTAGCAATAGGCTTGAAACAAGAAAAAACAATTTAAAGCTCAAAGGGACTACCAATGGATCAATATCAAGGTGGGCTTTTTTTGCCAAGTAGCTAAAAAAACAATAAATGCCTCAATCATATCAAATCATGCATATTCACCTAAGATACAAAACAAAAGAATCAAGCGAAACATTTGAGTATAAACAAAACATGAGCAAGTCACTCAACTAAAATAGGAATGACATGTGGTAGTCCATCCTTTACAATAAAGCTCAAAACTCATAAGGTCAAAACTCTTTCATAAAAGATTTATTCCATAAACTCTCAAATCAACTCAATCAGTAAATCATAGAAACAATCCACTCATAGCACATGACTTTTATTTTCCCAGAATTATGATCGTCCTAGTTACTGAATCAAATCCCAAAAATCCAATGTCAATATCTTTTATTGAAAGCAGAAAAATATTTTTGTTGGTGTCAAAACCGGAATCGCGACGGGACAACGAACCAAAAAAAGAAAACGGGTTTAAAAAGAGATTTGGAGTCGCCACCATAGTTATTCTGGAAAACTATGGAAAACCATGAAAATAAGACAAGTCTGCAAAAAAAAACAGATTTTGGATCCGAGAGTCGGTTACGCGTAGGGAAGGTGTTAGCACCCTACGACGCCCACCCGAGGGCGGTACCTTTAATTAAATATGCAAACTGGATGTGATTTTCAAAATGTTAATTTTCCCCAAAAACAATGAAACAATAATATTAAAAAGAAACAAAAATATTTTTTAATTTTTTCGGCCCGACAAGGATTGACCTTGGTCCTACGTATTCTCATTCAAAAATGAGAAATCAGGGTTACGTAGTTCTTTAAGAGAAACGATTTGGAAAACAATTGAGAAAATGATTTAATTTTTTAGACGTGAACCTGACAAGGACTGGCCTTGCTCCTACGTATCTCACGGTGGAGAATCAAGGATCACGTAGTTCTTAAAAGGATATTTGTTATAAAAAAAAGTTGATGTTTTTATATTTTGAAATTTTTATATTATTTTTTTTTGGTATTTTTAAATTACTTGAAAATATGTGTCACGCGACGCGAACGGTCGGACAGACACTAAAAGAGAAAGAAAACTATTTTTGGTGTTTTTTCACAAAAAGAGGTCACACAGTGCGAGCGACCGGACAGACACAATGAAGTGAAAGAGAACGTTTTTATTTTTTTTGATTTTTTATATATTTTTTTTGCAAATTTTTTATAATTTTCAAATATATTTGTTTTTTTTTTA
>Ga0209389_1000530_pt1 | contig 23171 bp, 8 predicted proteins | sample CowpearedBW_FD_187526 | JGI IMG/M metagenome (GOLD analysis project Ga0209389, IMG submission 187526) | Root nodule microbial communities of legume samples collected from California, USA - Cow pea red BW (SPAdes) (version 2) | ecosystem: Host-associated > Plants > Roots > Nodule | place: USA...
AAACCCAAAAACGTAAAAAAGATACACTAATTTATAAAAGAAAGCCCAAAGTTCAAAAACATAGAACATAACTAATTTCTAAAGGAAAACACAAAGGTTCATCTTCAAGTTTATCTTTAAGTTCTTCTTGTATGGAATCTTGGGATAGTCCTCTATCATTCCCTCCTTCTTGAAGAGAATTTGTGCTCAAATTCGTACAACATGAAGTTTAGGAGATAGTCCTCTATTACTTATGGATATTTGACATAATTGTCAGCCAATTGAAGTTTCATTATGGTTGCTTGAACTTCCACGTCTCCTATTCTTCTCAACATGGACAAGGGCATCAAAATTATACTAACTCCAAGATTTAGTAATGTTTTTCCCACTATTAAGTTGCCAATAGTCACACGTAGTATGAAACTTCCTGGATTCCTGGACTTTTGAGGTAGTGGCTTTTGAATGATGACACTACAACCAACATCCAATTCCATATTCTCTTCCTCTTGGATTCTTCTTCTCTTTGTGAACAGATCTTTCATGAATTTGGAATAGGTAGCAATTTGCTTTGTTGCCTCTGTGAAAGGTATATTGATATGCAATCTTTTGATCATATCCAAGAATCTAGCGAATTGCCTTTTTCTACCCTTTCTTTTTGTTGTATAAGGATAAGGCAAATTCGTAACAAGAGGGCTTCTCATCTCAACATATTTCTTTCTTCTTCTTTTCTCCCCCTCTTTTTCTTTTTCTATTTCTACTATTGTATCTACAACAACGCTTAGTTAAGTTTCCTACATATTTTTATTCTGATTCATTCCTTCCCCACTTTCTTTCTCAATTTCTTTACTCAAGTGGTCTCGAATTCCCTTTCCTATCATAGTACGTTGTATGGTTGTGATAGATTTGCAATATTCCTTAGGATTCACTTGAGTATTGGCTGAAAATTGGCTTTCTTATTAGTCAACTAGCTGCTTAGCTATGTGTCCAACTTGCACTTCCAAATTTCTGATATAGGCCTTTGTGTTTTTCTAGTTTGTAGTTGACTCTAGGTGTTTTCCTTGAAGATAGACTTATCATGTGGTATCATGAGCTTAGATTGATCAAGCTTCACTTCAAGAGATAAGTCCATCTTCTTAATTTTGTGTTGCTCCATCGCTTTCTTGCTTGTCTTGATTTGTTTTCTTCTATTCACCTAATTGGTTACATAGTTCTTATCATTTTTCCTTTGGAACCATTCAACCATTGTGCCTAAGAACTCAACCATGGTGAATTTGTGTGCCTTTTTACACTTTATTTGCATCTTGTTTCATCTTGTATTTCATCTATTTTTAGTCATTTTTATTTTCTAATCCATATGTTTTGTCTAAAGTCATGGGTAGTCCACACATGTCATTACTTGCTTGTTTAGCTTTTTAAATTTGCTATGAATTTTTGTTGTTATATGTGGATTGGAGAGTTGCACATTATATTCAGTGGAAATTTGAACACTCTCTTCTTCCTTGGAGCCTTGGAAATGCACCATCATATCTAGATATCCTTGGTTATCTCAATGTCCAGTGGAAATTTTCTTGTGCTAGCTTAATCACGTAAACATCCTTTTAGTTTTGGCTATTATGTGCTTTGAGTTGTTTTAATTTTCTGCATTTGATTTCATACTTGTTAATTAGTCCTTAGAAAGTTCTTTAAAGTTAGGCTTCCATTGTGCTTGTTTCAAGTTTATACTCTAAATTTTGCTTCCTTTAAGTTTCCATCCTATTTTGCTTTTGGTTTTAAATTATATGCTACATGATAATGCATTGATAATGCTGATTATATTGTGGTGCCAAAAAAAGTGTTGCTGCGAAAAGAGACAAAAATAAGAAAAGGGCATAAAAAGAACAAAGAAAAAGTTCCAAAAAGAAGTATGTAAAAAGAGTAAAATAAAGTGTCAAAATTGTGCATTAGAATCACTACTAACATTTACAATTTGATTTGTTTTGTGTGCTTAAAGCTTTGGCAATTTAAATCTAGAAAAAATGTGCCTATGTTTGTCTCGGACATGAGCTCAATAAGTGTCATCATACACCATTAGCATTCGGCATAAGGAGACAAGAAGCATTCCTTCAATTCTAGTCTCTTTTGAGTTTTTTTAATCCAATGTAGCACCTTTCTTTAGGTAATTTCTTTTGTGTGCTTACCTTGTTTATTACGTTATTTCTAGCTTGTGTGTTATTGTTAAATCTTTGAGTATATTTTGCATAATTCACTCTTGAGTTTAGCATTTCTTCATTTAAGCTTTTCTTGACTTTTCTTTCTTGTCTCCTTTTGATTGTGGGGTTATATTTTGGTGGAATGCTCTCTTTAGAGGTGGACAAAACATTCACGGTAACAACTTAGGGGGTGGAAGCTGTAACACCCCTTTCGAGATGCTATATGAAAACACAATTTTTCCAAACTTCCAAAACAACCCTCTAATATCATTCTATTAAATAGGAAATTCACAACCATTTTATTTATAAAATTCACTTGTCAAAATGTCATTTGAATTAAACTTTATTATCCAAAATAAAACATCATTAAAAGTCAAACTAATTCGGTATAAGTTGTCATGGAGAACTTATTAGAAATCTTTCCAAATGAAAATAAATCTCATAGTCAAAAAACAGTTCCAAATGCTTTTAAAATAAAACTCCCAAGTCTTTCTCCCAAGCTCCTCATAGTTACACATCTCCTAGTTACACATCTCCCCTACATCTGCATCAATATCTACTCCCATACAACACAAGTTATATGATCATCACAAATGAAAACCATAACCACAAACATGCAAGGTGAGGTAACCATGTAACACATCCCATAACAATGTATCTCAACATACAACTCACCTAGCATTATAATAATATAACATAACTAATCCAAGATATCAACTATCACATGTTCTCAAAACCACAACATGTAATCATCATCATATTACCACTAAGTAATATCAAGTGGTATGACATTCTCTCACAACCAATGATGAATCTACCCATAGCTTGGGTCAATGCCTAGGCCCATTTCTTTTATTTTTTTGTCTTTTAATTAGATTAATAACTGTATAGGTTTAATATTTTCTGAGGTGTAACTACCATTTTCGTTGGGTTTGTATTTTAGGCCCAAATTTCAAGTGTTGTTCATATTTTCCTTGTATCTGTTTTGGGCCAAGAACGTAAGCCCATTTACACCAGGTCAGCGCATCCTAAGGTTTTGCATTTGGGCCGAATAATTCTACAATAGCCCTTACCTTTCATGCGTCGAGAGATAGCTTGTTTTCAGCATTCTTTTTGGGGACCAACAATTGGCAGCCCAACTCCATTCCACGTTTTCCTTCACTCGTCAACACCAACATGCGTCTTCTGTTGGGTCACACTAGAAGCCAGTTTGTAGCGCAACCCATATCTTCATCATGGAGACTTTGTGTTGTGTGTCTAAAATGAATCTCCTCTACAAGGTTCTTATTGTCACGCACCTTCACAACAACGACTAGGTTTCCATCTCCTCCTTCACACGCATACTTAGGATTTCAGATCTCACTTTCTTGGCTATGGTTTTCCTTCTATTCCCTTCATGTGTCCTTTCCCTTAGCTAGGATGTTCTGATCATGTTTCCTTTCCTTCTTCACGCGCCACTTCTATTAGGGTTTTTAGTGTTTCCCTTTCTTCAACCTATAAAAGGCAAACCATCGATTGTAGTAGTCAGCTTGATGAATATTTAAGAGTGGTTTATCCCCAATTTTTCGTCTAGCTCAAAACCTTAACCCTGGTTTTTGCACCTCTTAGGGTTTAGGAACTAGTGATAGTGTCCGAGAGGTTCCTCTGTTGGAACGAGAGAGAGTCGAAGCCTTAAATCCATCAAATATTTCAGTCTTCCACTACATTCCACTGATTCAATCGAGATGCCGATGAGTTTTCATGAGCTTCCGACCTTACCAACTAACCATTCTAGCTTTCATACGCAACAACACCTCTTGGAAAAGTCCCTTCCTAGAGAGTTGTCGGAACATGCCCTCAAAATTGATTGCTTGGAATAATATTTGAGGAAGCCAAAATTCTTATGCTTGGATGGCAAAGGGATGTCACGATAGAGAAAGTTGTCATGCCAAATGCTTTAGTTCCTATGCCAACAGATGAGGTATATATTGTGGCACATGCATTTCTATCTTTTCTCACCTGGCTTAAATATTCGGTTGGTTCTATTTCTAACTCCCCGATATGGACTTTTAAGCCATACACTACATTATTTTAAAGTGTCCATGTTAGTTATGTTTTGACTTACTTAAATTATTTTCCATGTAATAGTAGTTGTATCGAGAGGAAAGTCCAAAATAATTAGTGCCAAAACCCTTCCCCGCACTAGTGAAATAAAATCTCTAGGAATACTACCTTGTTGTGATACAATTGAACCAATGCACTTGTTGGAAAGATTAGATTCGTATTACACCATCAACAATGTGTTTGATGTCATGAGTGATTGAGAAGAATAATTGAACCAGGTGAAGTTGATAGTCGTTGTACTTGGAGAGATTGATACTCGGTGTAGCCTGGAGAGGTTTGTACTCGTATACCTGAAGAGGTTGAAACTGTAACCTGAATAAGGTGATAATCATTGCTAGCCAAAGGTAATGATTAGTAAAATTTCTTAAGCAAGTTGCTTAAGAGACTAGACATAGCTTCAGATGGAGGTGAACCAATACAAATATATCGTGTGGATTTTCTCTATCCCTACTCTTTTACTTTGAATAGTTAGTTCCCTTATATTTTTTTCTTTGAGTTTGTAGTTTTCGAATTTGTTTTCAAGCTTTATTCTTTCCCCCTTCTAGATTCACATTACACCAACAAATTACAAGTTATATGAAGAATATCATGAATATTATATTCAAGCTACAACGACAATATAACTTATATTAAGATTGATGAAGATATTCAAGAAAGGAAAGAATGGATAATTCAGAGATGCAAATAGTTTGAAAGCTATATTTAGACTTTCCTTATACAAAGAAAAATGAAGATATTGATGAAAAGTGAAAGTATTCATAGATGGAAATACATCATCAAGAATATAAATACATAGGCCTAGATGAAGAAAAGAAGGTTAATGAAAGTTGTTTAAAAATAGAGAACACAAACAAGAATACACAAGAAAATGGAAAAAAGAAAATCACTAAGTGTTAAGAGCCTTTTTTTAGTCGCATTTAAGGCCAATAAAAATTCAAATTTATCCCCCTAGTGTAGTTAGGGAAATGACTTGAGATCAATCTAGGTAAATAGTACTTGTTAATTCTTAGATTATATAGTTTATCCTTGCTAAAAAGGAACCAATGCAATAGGAGAATTTAAAAACCTAGATTGAAAGAAACTAACTAGGTGTATGTAGTGAAAAATGTAAAAAGATGCAAAGGATGATGCTTCAATACCAATAAGAATATATTGTCGAATGTAATGATTTTTATTTACAGAATTTATGCATTTAAACCAAGTTCAATGAAGCTAAAGTAAGATGCAATGAAGATGACATGTGCAGGCTATGTACAAAGGATGGCCTAATATGCAAAGATACTGAGTTATGTAGGGTAGAAAACTGAAATCATGAAATGCAAACTATGAAGTGGCTATTGGGTATCAATTCACTTACACATATTGCAAACAAAAAAGATTCAATAATAAATATGCTTTAAACTACTATATTGCATCAATCCTAACACCAAGCAAGGTAGTATTGTAGAAAAATGGAACATAAACATAACTCAACAACATCAAGTTAGTTAAACCACATTAACCGCATGAGTAAACACAAGTAATGTGGAAATAGATTTCTAAGATGAATGCAATGGAAAAATAGCCTAGAACTGCGGAAGCTATTGGAAATGTAGAAATGAATGATGAATCAACTAATATTGAGTTACTGTGGCAACAAACATAAAATAACCTATAAAATAATCTTAAAAAGACCCCTAATTTTTCATTTGTTCAATTTAGTCCTCCAATTTCTTAAAAATGTTCAATTTTGTCCTTTCCGTTAAATTCATGTTAATGCCGTATCCATACAGTGCCATGTGTCATGTTATTGTCATATGAGAGTGTTTCTTTTCAATTTAGTCTCCTTATTTATAATTTTGATCCAATTTGGTTCTCTCTTTTTTTAAAATAAAGCAATTTGGTCCTTCTCCAATTTGAGACTAAATGAGTAATTAAACTTAATTACAACTTATATGACGGTCATCTAATATGCAAAATTGTGGTTCACCGTGATACAAGTGCAATATGAATTAATTTTGAACCTATCTATTCGATACAACAAATGCAAGAACTAAAATATTCTAATATGCATTTATCACTAAAAGAAAATTTGATATTACTAATGGCTAAAACCCATCAGTAAATCAAAATTACGAAAGAACTACTTAGGGCAAAAAATATGTCGGTAAAATCATCATCGTCAAACTTTTTCCAATGGAACAGAAAATTCGTTAGTAATTAACAACAATAAATTCCATAGGTAAATTCGTCCGACGAAAAAATTCGTCAATAAATTCGTTGGTAAATACTAGGATCCGGTTAATCTTCTTCCTCCTCTCTCCTTCTTCTTCTTCCTTTTATCTTTTAATTTTTTTCTTCTTCCAATACTTTCTCCTCCCCACCTCTTCCTTAGTTGTCGGTGCCGCCTCTGCCACCACCATTTTCGTTTGCCGCTGCCACTATAGTAGTCTACTGCTCCTCCTTCATCTCCTTTTCTTTCTTCTTCTCTCACCTTTTCTCTTTCTTTTTTTTTCTCTTTCTACTCCTTCACTATCGTCGCACTACCACAGCACTACCGTCGTGCCACCAATATATCGCCATCGCACCGTTGTCGCGCCACCACCATGCTATCTTTGCTCCTTCGACATCTCTTCCTTCCATTGCCTCCTTCTCTTTCCTACTTCTTTTCTTCTTCCTTCTTCTTCTTCTCTTATTTTTTCTACCACAAACTTAATTTATAATACCAATCTTGTCAATCAATAATGAAAAAATCGTTAGATTTCTGATGAAAAAATCAATCAATAATATGAATTTTAAATTACCAACATATTTTAAATTTTATAATTATCAATGGGTTTTATTCGTTGATAATTTATAATAAATCCAAATTGGGCAGAAATTTTTTCATTCAGTTTACCGACAGATTTATTGACAAAAATTTGTAGGTGATAAAAATTTTAAATTATCGACAAATTTTATCGACGGAAAAATTCGTCAATAATGAAAATTTGTATTATCGATGAATTTACTGACGAATTTTACTAATAGTATGCCACTATGTGAAGGCACGAGGAAGAACTACTTCCATTAGGCATGGGCTCTTAGTGGTGTTGTGCGTTTTGATTTAATGAGTCCAAGTGGGTCCAAGTCCTTATTTGTAAAGAAACAAATGAATATTACTTATGAGTGACATTGGGTGTGTGATTGGGCTTTGTAATATTTTCACACAGTGAAGTTTTACCCTGTGAGCTTTGGTTATACTCTCTTAATTTGAGAGTTTCTATCGTTATTTTATTTTAGATTTCTAAATCTCAAGAGAATATTCAAAAGATTGTACCTGAAGATTTGTATAGCTTTAACCAATAGATGTTGAGATTCATGATTTCTTGATAGGTTAATAATCATCAAACTTGAGAGTTTTATATTCATGATACTTGGGGAAGTTAATACTCCCATTGTAATCAATTTGGAATATTTGATTAGTGATATTTCTTAAGTATGTTGCTTAAGAGACTATATGTAGCCATTGCATTGAGGGTGAACTAGTATAAATTTTGTGTGTGCAATCTATCTTTTTTTATCAACAATATCCTTTATACTCTTACTTTGATTTTTTTTATATTTGCGCAAAAAATTTAAAATGTTTATAGTTTCTATTCATCCCACCCTCCCCTCGATCCCTTCTAGAGTCATATTGCGCCAACATGGTAAAAATAGATGAAGTGCGTAGAAGAGATAAAGTAGGCAAGTCAAGGTAAGGGAGTTATAGTAGTCGAGACACGTGTGGATGATAAAAAATGGACAGTTATGACATGAAACTTGATTATCTTAGTATTATTTCATTACTTTTTAGTGGCACGAGCTATTAAAAAAAAGAAAAAACAGGTTATCAAGTATTCTTTTATATACCATTTTCTTTTGTTGAGTTATCTTGTATGTTCATTCCTCATCTATTAATAGTCATATGCAAAATGAAGAATATGTTGTCACTCCTCGAAGTAATAAAGTAGCGATTTCCCTGAATCTATATTCATAACAATCATTTCTTGGATCTAATAACAATTGACAATCTCCACGCAATACAATTCACAATATCCTAGATGAACATAAGTAAATCTACCAAAGTTATATACTTACTAACTTGCTGGAAATTCAAAATATGTGGAGTTCCTTCCTTCAACATTGTATTACTATTTTATCATTAGTTAATATAGATTTCAGGGACTCTTGTTTCTCTTCATTAATCCACTTTCTTTTAGATTATTGTTTTTAAATTCATTTCTTAATTTTTTTTTCTCTTATTTGATCTCAATTTTGTTTAAATTCATTACAGAATAGTTAATTCTATCTTCTATTTATAATTAAGCTTTCTGTTTTCTAATTTTAGTTGTCCTCTGTTTGAAAGTTTACATCATCTACATTTGTAACTTTTCATCATCTACACATTATCTTTTGACTTAATTGATTCATATGTTAATTCAGTCGCTTTACTTTGTTGCTTTAATTCCATTTCTGTTGTATTAAACAATAATTTTTCATCATCTGTACATTTCTTTTCTTCATGAGTTGGTGGTCAATTAAATGTACTCTTTTCTTTTCTATTTAATTCCCTGACATGGTAGCATGTAAAAAATTATAATGAAAATATTAATTGGAGAAAAATAAACACTTTTAATGGTCAACATCATAACTCTCCAAATACTAATTCTTACTCTCTTTAAAAATCCTTACGAAAATAAGTTCTATATTGTCCACACACATTAGATGGTATCAAAAACTTTAATGATGCAGCAATTGTAATTGCTTGCAGACAGCAATTTTAAACATGAACATGTTTCCTATCAAATGACGACATAAGAAACTGAACCCTTCTAAGATGCGAGAATCATATGTGGCTACGAAGGATGTTTCCACTCATTAATGGAACCCATAGATTAATTGTTGAAGGATTGGATACTGCGAGACAACTTGAATCCACAGCTTTCATCTTGAGTTTTGCCTGTTTTTGCACTAAATATTTTTCAACTAGCTGGAGGGTTAATCACTGTTTACTTCTCCACAAGAACAAACAGTATTAGGAACTTTCACCTAGATATTAATTCTTTTATAGTACTTTATTTTTCACTATTTCTACATACTAATTAACTAATGTAACGTATTCAACTATTCATCACTTGCCAGTTGCTACCAGAGCAAGATAAAAAATCGAAAACGCTAACATATGTTTGATCAGACAATGGTTAAATGGTAGTAACACAACCGAGAAAAAAAAAAACTGTGGGTGATGTAAAACTACACTGTTCCTGAAGTGTGTTCTGACTCATTATAATTGATCAAGTTGGTGATGAAGCAAGCGAGTCTAAGGGTATACGTTCCACTAAATAATAGAGCTTTTCCTTTTAGTTGGTGGGTGGAACTTTACGTGAGAAATTGGATGGGATGATCTAAATTAAAGGAAAACTTTAAACAGTGGTTTACGACACTTATCTACATGCTATGCGTAGTGGGTTTTAATTGTTTTGTCTTAATCATTACTCGTGGTGTTATATAAGGAAGACCATTTCATGCACATAATAGCAACTAACCCTGCCAACCCTTTTTAACAAATATAGCAACGTTTGTGAAACCATGGAACACTTATGTGGAGCCAACGTTGGCAACATGGTTAGTAAGGCCAAGCCATATGTGTTAACTGTGGGGTTGCAATTTGGTATGGCAGGGACATACCTCTTCACCATGGCAAGTCTCAACCATGGAATGAGTCGTTTCGTGTTCATTGTGTATCGCAATGCCATTGCTGCATTGGCCCTTGCTCCCTTTGCCTTGATATTTGAAAGGTGTTAGTTTATCACCTTCTGCTACTTCTTAATCTGTTAATTTATACTCTTTTATGTGTTTTAAATGTGGAGTTACCATGTTTAACTAACAGTTTTATTGAATTTCTTGCAGGAAAGTTAGGCCAAAGATGACATGGACCGTGTTCCTGCAGATACTAGTACTTGGATTTCTTGAGTAATCACCCTAAACTTTTTGTTATTAGTGTATCATTAACATGACTAAATCTATACAAGGACAAACTTTTGTTCATGTTGGTAATTTGTTCGATATGTTTTATGTTGTAGGCCAGTGGTTGACCAAGGATTTACTTTCTTGGGGATGCAATACACTTCAGCTTCCTTTGCATCTGCTGTTATGAATGCCGTACCCTCTGTAACCTTTGTGCTTGCACTATTTCTCAGGTGAAGTATTTATTACTCATTTGGACTGTTATTTTTATTTGCTTGTTCCCCCCACTGAAAATATATATACAATTTTGTGTTGTATTGTATCAGGTTGGAGCGGGTGAACATGAGGGAACTACGCAGCCAAGCGAAAGTGGTGGGAACCTTGGTGACATTTGCTGGGGCTTTGTTAATGACACTATACAAAGGCCCTCAATTTGACCTATTTCATCATTCAAACACAACTCACCAACAAAGTGGAAGCCCCTCTTCTCAGAATAATCACTCACACTGGGTCTCAGGAACTCTCTTTATTTGCCTGGGTTGTTTCGCTTGGTCTTCCTTCTACATATTGCAGGTAAACTACATTAACCGATGCATAAACTATGTTATTACCAAATGTTAAAATTATTATGTTATTTGTATTAACAAAAGTTATTACGCATGTGATTTGATAGTTTTGTTTTGTTCTAATGTGAAAGAGAATGTGATTGTGCAGTCCATAACGGTGAAAAGGTACCCTGCGGAACTGTCACTGTCGTCGTTGATATGCTTGGGAGGTGCATTGCAAAGTGCTGTGGTTGCTGTGATTGCAGATCACAACCCTCGTGCATGGGCTATCGGTTTCGACTACACCCTCTATGGCCCTCTATACACCGTTAGTTCCACAATCTGTAACTTTCTTCAAATTTCAGCTCAACTTTATAAATTATCCCATTAAATTTAACTCAGTTTTGAACTATTTTTATTGTGAAGCAATTTTTTTTTTCTTTTAACGTAGTTGAATATGTTATTATGTATGTGCAGAAGTATGTTTTCAAACAGTAAATGTAATTGGGACACTTTTTCTTTTTTCTTTATTGTTTGCTGGGTTGCATTTACAAGTAACCACATCAGTGAACGTAAAGTATTCTTTATAAAAGAAACTAGTCATACAATCCTGATATAAAAGTTTTCAATATTAAAATACTATTATAATAAATTATCATACATAAAATACACATACATACAATAGCCATTGAAATAACTAAGATAAGAAAATTTTGGAACCAATTTTGAATGTATAGAAAGTATTTTTATTTTATTTTTTTATAAACTATGACTATATTATTTTATTTCTTATTTTTGAATATTTTTATTAGAAAGTGTTAATAATATCAGTTTAATAATTATCTATAAAGTAGGAAATTTATTTCAAACCAAATATGTTGTTGTTTGAACTTGGAATGAAAAATATTTCATGTTTCTCTTGTGAAGATTACAGGGAATAATGAGTTTTTTGTTTTTTTATTACAGGGAATAATGAGTTCAGGAATAGCATATTATATACAGGGGTTGGTAATGCAAAGTAGAGGTCCAGTATTTGTGACATCCTTCAATCCTCTTTGTATGATCATTGTCACTGCTTTGGGCTCCCTTCTTCTTGGAGAACATCTCTACCTTGGAAGGTATCTTCTTATTTTTTTCATTTGGGCCTGCCCAATACTTCTATTTTTCTCCATGTATTTCTATAATCCACACTTTCAATATTTATTTACCAAAAATTAAACAAAATTAAATGAAGAAATTTTTACAACATCAACCGAAAGCCTAACTGTCTATACCCACATCAGATGAAGTGTTTTATCCTTACACTCAAATTTTTCTGCATTTTTTCTTTTTCTCCTTTTATAAAGTGATTGTCCCCTTCAGGGAAAAAAAAACAGGATTAAGTAATAGAACTCTATCACCTTTATATCTCATTTTTTATTCATTCTTCAACCTTATCATATTTATAATAAATTATAATATTCACGAAATTCTACTTATGAACATTGATTTCAGTATCATTGGAGGCATCATTATCGCAGTGGGTCTTTACTCTGTGGTGTGGGGTAAAGGAAAAGATTATGTAGATGAGACTTCATCATCACCAGCAAGAACAAAAGAAACAGAAACAATGCAGCTCCCAGTTACCTCACCAAACAACAAATGAAAGAGAAAAAGAGAAAGTGTGTGTTGACATAGAAGAGAAAATTGCATAAAGCTACTTCCAGTGTTGGATTTATGTTGGCAGAAGTGACCAGTGACAGAGTAATATGCAATTGATATAGTGATTTGTGGTGCTTGTGTGGGCACTATATTTAGCCATGTTAAGTTCAAAGAAACACCACTTTGTTTTAAGTTTAATATACTAATTGTTAGAGATGTTTTGCTATCACCAAAAGTTTCAATTGTGAGTTAATGTATAATTCTATTGTCTTCTTTGCTCTATTTAGATAATTAATCAAGTTTTTTTTTTTTAATTGAGAGAAAATTATGTTAACTCCTAAAAGTTTTCTAATATATCAATATTTAATGGTAACTTTGATCTTTAGATTTTTCTAAAATTTCTAATTTTAGTTCTTAATTTTTTTTCCAGTAATTTAGGGTACACTTCCGTTATTTAATTTTTAAAAGTTATGAGGCATTGTTTAATTTTTTAATTCAAGTATTCATGTGTTTTGATTATTTTAGACATAAAAACGTGAAAAATAAAGAACAAGAAAAACGCTTGACCTTTTTTTTATAAGATTAAAAATAGTAGGAGAACTTGTTAACAAATATAATTTGTTATAGTAATTAAAATTAAATAAAAAATTAAGGACCAATATTACATAGTTGAGAAACTAAAATTGTGAATTTTTTAAATTATTGATACTAAAAACAACAAAATGTATTTTACTCAAAAGATGGCTTTTATAAATTGTACATAAATCGCTTTTAATTTGTAAAGAAAATGAAAGTATTTCCTTGTCTTAGAAGTCTTTACGAATAATTTTATGGAATGGTAGCTGACTTTTGTTTTTATAGCATGTCTTGAGGAGAAAGTGGGTCTCCTTTATGGTATTTTACTACGTAAAACATTTCTCCATAATTACGTAAATTGAATCTTATTCTTTTTTCACCAACTAGTTCTGATCTGATCCATTATAAAAGATTATGGAATGCTAGATCTGATTTCCATTTACAAGACAGAGATCAAGAAAAACGCAATAATGCATCAACAATTGTTTTATTCCAACTTTCCCAAAGATAAAAAAGTAACCACGTGATTGAATTGTCGCATCCACATTCTCCTTCATATCACTTAAAAAAGACAATAAATTTTAAAAGATAAAGCGGCAATAATTTATATATAGAAGACAGTTTTAATAATTTATTTGTCATATAATAATTAATAATCAACAACAATACCACAAAGTTATACATAGGATTTGTGTAATTTCGTTTTTCTTTTTCAACTATATTTTTCTATGAAGATGATTGTTACTTCATCAGCTTTGTTATGATATATATTAGTCTTTTACTATCTATAAGTTAAACTAGGATAGTAATATTTAAATAATAATAATAATAATAAAATTAATAAATAATAATAAACTATGATAAGTCTCCTTATAATAATCTAATTGCTTTTTGAACATTTTTGTTCAAAATCACTTTAAATAGTAGACTGTTGAGTTTAGATGAAATTAACAAATAAATAACCTGAATGACCTGATCACCACGTAATGAGTAAAAATGTTTCTTGTAAAAATGCTATAACAAGTAGTGATTGACCTGATATTAAGTCAATGTAAACATTTCTTTACAGCTTATATTTTGGACCGAAAGTAATTATGGATAGGGTTGAAATATTCATCAACATCAATATGCATTTGATTAATTGCTTCATTAACTAATATAGTATTATACAGTATTGTGAACGAAGGATCAACTTGAATATGCTTTTGTGAATCGGAGGAAATGTAATAAAATCTACCAAAGATGCTAAATGAAGTGCAAATGGTATGGACATGTATGTATGCAAAGTTTTTGATGAAAATACTAGGAAAACTAAGATCCAGGTATTGTGAATGCCTAAGCTACCAATGTATGTGCACTATACAATGTGAATATCATACACACAATCTAAATATGTGAGTTGCTTCTAATGCATGGATTGAACTCAATGAAGCTATTGGAAATGGATTAACAACATTATATGCAAAAAATAAAAATTTGAAAATTGCTCATGAATATTCATATATAAGAAACGCGAGAAAATAGAATTCCAAAGTAAATTTAGATGAAACAATGTGTGTGGAAGTGTTGTGCAAAACTGAAGTCACGAAATCAAAATTGTTGGCTTGAGTAAAAGTAACTCTAATCAAGAGACCATTGAATTAGGTTAGATGAATGTGCATCATCTAGTTTTCAACTTGTTTCCACCTTGAAACCAGTAAAATTGTGAATCACAAACTCACACTATTAATAGCAATTGTGGATCAATTTAGTAGAAACAAAAATGGGAAAACGGAAGAAGAAGTAACACAAAAACAGAAAAACACAATTTCATTCAAAAGTAAATGTGAAAACATGTACACAAATGATGGAATGAACTTAAAATTGCAAACAAACGTGAACTAGGAAATATCTTGATCCAATGCTGGTTGTGCAGTCACTGATCCAAGCTCTATCCAAGATTAAGTAGAAACAATGGTGGAAAACAGAGAAAAATTGAGAGGAAAAATGTTTTGGTGTTATGAAGCGTCAATGATGGAATGGTGTCTATGAGTCGTGCATGATTGGGTATTTTAGAACGCGAAGGTGATGGTGTTGTGTGGTGTTGTGATAGTGTTCGAATGAGTGTATGGCGCCAATATGTATCTCAATTTTCAACACCTATGATTAATTATTACAAGTTGGATTAACTACCAAAAACTCCATCCTACACTAAGTAATTAACTAATCTTGACCAACCACCTAGGTACGCTTTGCCATTTGACTTTACATGTAGGAGCAAGTCAACCTCCGTGAATGCATTTGTCCATTGGAGGTCTTTAACCTTCTACAGCAATTTATTCATCCAGTTGTGAGAAAGCTCACCAATGGCCTCCAATTTAACCCCTCACGTGCATCCTCCTAGGGTAATCTTTGATTACTTCCCATACTTCATCTTTGCATCAATTCCCTTTGGCATTTAGAATGACATTGAAACATTGCCATGCTAGCTTCCCTGAATTCAAAATTTGGAAAACAAGTTAGCACTCCCAACCCAAAACTATGTTAGAAACTAAAGCTACATTAGTGAACTTTATAAGAAAAAACTAAAATTAGAATTTCCATGGAGCTTTTAAATATCTTTCAACCATCTCAAGGTTAGCACAAATGTGATTTAGATTTCTAAAGTTTTCCACACAAGTGCATTGCCAATTGGACTTGAAATTCAAAAAGTCAACTTTGGTAAAGTCTTCATCAAAAAGTCAACTTTGAGTAGCATATTTTGTAGATTTAGATTCTCCCATGGCTTTCTCCGATCACTTTAAATGCTATCCTTGATCCTTTTATTTGTATTACACTCAAAATCTTTCATGTAAGAATTTTGAAGTGAATCAACATGAATTTCTTTATCTTCGTCAGATTGGCAAGGTGCGTCTAAACTTAAATGAGTTTTTTTTCACCACTTATTAAAGATAAAATGAACTTATTAACATGATCTACAAATTCACACCAGTACAAGGAAGGGAAACGACAACAGTTATTTTTAACTTTTGGCTTTGGGTGTGCACCCGAGACATATGTAGGCGAGGTAAAAAGGCAGTTGTTTATGCCTGGGTTATGAATCGAGGCATATTTAAGCATTACTACCTCAGTTCCCTCCCAACCGAGGCCTAATGGGCATAAAAAAAACTAAATGTATTTTTTGCTTCGGGTCTGACCTATCTGAGGTAGAAAGTGAGATTTACTGCCTAAGTTATGTCCCAACTGAGGCATATTAGCTATTAGAAAAATAATAATAAATTTGAAATAACCTTCTGCCTCAATTTTGGTTACAACCGAGGCATAAAGGTGTCATTTTTTTTAAATATAAGTTCTGTTTCTTTCATATTCAACACATTTAACTTGCAAATTTTCAACCAAAAAACCAAAATTAGTCAGAAACAAAAGCCAAATGCTATTCAAACAGAAAATGTGGCAAAATACTTAAATATTATTCATAATAATGTAGTTTCATTACAATCTCATATGCTACCATAAATAGATATATTAAGTACTATTGTACATTTGTATAATGTACTTTACACAAGCTATCCTTAAATATTTGATGGACTTGGCGGGGATTGATGTAGTGGTATTGAATCTCTACACATAAGATAATAATTTAAATTAGTATATAAACTAAGACAAAATTGTAGATAAGTATTTTATATAGTGAAATTATTATTGTTTCCTAACCACTTATGATACGAGCACGTACAACGGTTGACATTCATTGCATTACATAATAACCACACTCATATGAGCCAGTTTGTAAATTACACTACAATGAATGCACAATAGTGATTATTGAGGAAGAAAAGAAATCGAATAACTATAATACTATAGACCAAAATGCCAAATCTGGAGGCCTAACCATGCTAGCCCTTTTGTCATAGCATTTGGTTTCCCTAACAACATTCTATGTCCAACAATTGAACTATGAAAAAGGTAAGGTGTTAAAATACAATTATATAAGAAAGAAAGATCATAAAATTGAGGTTCTTACCAATCTATAACTTGGAAGGAAACCATCACAAATAAGATATTCCTTAATTTCAGTTGCATTCAACTTTTTCAAACAGTTCACACAAGGACATCTAAACTTTACTTCATCATCACTTCTACCTTCATTATGTTGAGCAAAATGTATAAATTATTCTACTATTTTCTCATACTCAACACTAATGTGTGGTGACTAAATCTAGTCTCGATCCATACGTATATATATTGAAATTGTGTGAACAATTTTAGTAATCTTTAAATGAATGATCACCTCGCTTTTATATTTAAGGTGTGACCCTATCCCATTCAAGAATATTCAGTTCTTCTAGTTTATTAGTACATATTAATTTTAAAACACATATCTAAAATTTGACGAAATGTTACCAGCATTTTGTATTGGTCTTCAGGTTAACGAAATGAAAGCGATTATCAACCACAATCAAATATGCACTTGAAGATCAATACAAAACACAATTGACAAATATTCATGAATATTGAGATATGTATATTAAAATAGACATATGCACTAATAAACTATTAAAAAGTAATTAATCTTCTTAAACTGTCCAACCGAACAATTCAAGATTAAATACATTTAAATTATTTATATTGTCTCCTCTTAAAAAAATACATCTTATTTCAATTAAAATAACTTGGATACAGTAAATAATTTTCATATTTAATCTCAAACAGAAAACTCAAGCTAACTTCATGCAACAATGATCTCAGATCAAACAAAATAAATAAATTTATTTAAGCATGTAATTAAAACAATTTATGTAACATACAAAAAATAAACAATATACTAAAAAATTATAGGCTCAGAGTAAATTAAGAACTTGGGAGCGTGAAACATGAGCAACAATGGAGGAGAATACAACTATTAGACTCGAAAAAATTTAGAAAAAAGGGGAAACACATAGAAAAATTGATGGATTGTTTGAGATTGTAGATTTATTTAGATTAAGTATTTTATTTAATTTGATATATGATGGAATAATTAATTGATTGATTTAAATTAAGTGTTGTTTATTTATTTTAATTATTTACTTAATTATGGAATGTAAATTATATATGTATATAAATAATTGGTGCGCTTTATGTCTTGATAGTGTGTCTAGTGTAGTGGCTAGCGCTATGAATTTTGTATGTAGGTACATGGGTTCGAAATTGGCCCTCCTCATTTAGTGGGTGCGAAGGTGCATGAGTTTACATCATATATGAATAATGAAAAGCGTACAATAATTCTTATAAACATAATAAATATATGATGATTCTTAATGTGTGAATCCAAATTTTCCAATTAGAGACCAATTATTTTGGTAGTTAAAACCTTGTAGCTAATGCTAGTGACCAATTTAAAAACTAATTCATCATTGAAACTATTTTAGTTATCAATTTAGAGACCGATTATAATTTTTTGGAACTATTTTAGTTGTCAATTTGGTCACCATATAGTGACTAATTATTTTTTGTCACTAAAATTGGTCACTATTCAAAGATTTTATTGTAGTGTACTACTACTTTATAAATTAGATACTTCATTGCTAAGTATTGTTAAAGTATCTTAAAATATCGGATACAATACGTGTCAGATACGGATACGTGACTCAAGTTGAAGTATCGGTGCATCATAGTCTACAGCCTATATACGACGCAATAATTATTCTCTTCTCTTTTGGTGGGGTCCACGAGAAAACCTTTATATTTCTCTCTCCCTTTTACCTGCTGCCACACATAAAATAAATGGCAAGATATTGTGATTTTGATTTTCTAGATTTTCTTTAATTTATTGTAATAAAAAAAAGTAACGGCTAGACTTTGGGGTTGTTCTATTTTTAGAATCTTAATTGACAGATTTAACTCTAGAATATTAACAAAAAATATTAGGATAAATTACTTATAGATTAAAATGTAATGTTTTAGGGGAGGAGATATAAATGTGCGAAAAAAAGGAGAAGAGTAGACAAGAGAGGAACCGTGGACGAGATTATGAAAGAGAGAGAACATAGGTTGGAGATTGCTAACAAGGTAGGGGAAGCCAACCTTTTGTATCTTATTCTTTAGCTTGTTTTCTGTTTTTGCTTCTTCCTTTGGTCATTTGTACTACCATTACTGCCATGGGTTATATGTGTTGTTATCGTTCAAATATTGCATGAAGCTTTGTGAGTTGGGTGATTTTTATGTGTGCATGGTGCCACTCTTTTTGTATGCATTTTTCTTCTCTTCTTTCATGCATGATGTGATGGTGTGTATTTTGTTGGCAATATGTAATTCTCATGTGTTGCATGTTGGGAGTGTTTTGCCTTGCTTGAAAGCTCTTGGTGAAATTAAGTGTTATGTGAGGTTTTTCGTACCTAGAGATCCAGTGAAGACTCTTTCGCTTGTGTGAAGCAGTGGAAATGGGTCATCTTCACCTGTGTGAAGCAATGGTAGAGGATTGGTCCGAGTGTTGTACTCTCTCGCCTGTGTGAAGCAGTGTGGAGGAGAAAGATATTTCACCTTATTTCGGCTCATTGTGAGTATAGTGCCCGGTGTGCAATACATCGACGTTTTTACTCATACTTCCTTGAGGAATAAGGGAGATAGTCTGGCTGCGATAGTGGGACACATCGAACCATCTATTTCTAGGAAACTAGATGTTGTTGTGGGGTAAAAGGCCGCGGAAAACCAAAGCTTGATTATGATTACTATGTTTAACAATTCTAGATGAATGTGATAGTCTGGTTGGTTTGGTATGGTTGTTTAGACTTTAAGGTTGTGTGTTCAAACCAAAGATTTGATTGTGATTACGATATTTAAGTATTTTACTTAGATGTAATGTTGAGTATTATTTGTCCTTTTTAGTGTTGTACTTTTTTATATATCATTATTTATGGTTAGCTTACACTTATTTATTTGTTTGTGTGTTTGTTGTATGTGCGATGATTGTATAATGTGTGCTACACAGGAGCAAATGATATTGTAGATAATTTTGACATGGAGTAGATTGACGAGAGGTTGGGGTGGACTCGGGAGTTTTTACAATTTATTTAGTTGTTTTAAATCAGATACTAAACCCTATGTAATTTTCCTTTGTTCGCAATTAGTATTTGAATTTTTTAGACAAATTAATGTTTTGAACTATGTAATTAAAAGTTTCTTTAGTACATTTTCAATGATAATCCTTTTCCGTCAAACATGTTCATTTTTTTTTATTTTCCATGACATCCCAAAATTGGGGTGTTACAACAATTGTACCCAAAGTCCCACAACGGGGGGAAACAGTACCTAAATATAGAGGTATTACAAATGCAATTATTAATCCTAGGATCCAAACTAACTTATGAAATTTGGAAAAGCAAGCAAAATTGGTAATTTTGCATATACCATAATTTTGCATATTTTAAAAAGCAAACAAAGTATATTGCATAGTTCATCATCATCAATCCCATCTTTAAAAGCAAAGTATTTTCCATCATCAACAATCTCATCCTTACAAGCTTAAAAAAATCTACAAACTTAATTTTTATCAAAATACAAACCCATTTACTATCATAAATCATTAGGGATGGCAAAGCAGGCTAGCTTGGCCCGTTTTGGCCCGCCTCGTGTTTTGGCCCGCAAAGTACGAGCCTGGTTGGACCTCCCTGTAGTTTAATATCGAGTTCACTTTTCTGGCCCGCCCTACCTCAAGGGTTGGCCTACTGGCCCGCATTTATGATGAGTGGATTTTTTTTGTTGTTGAGCAAAATAAAAACTTTTTTTATTTTTTCATAATAATTGATATTCATTTTCTATCGAAATAATTTCAATTAGTTTACCTAATCAAAGACAAGAAAAATAACAACAAAGATTATAACTAAAGTACAATAGCAACATGTCACCTTACAGGACATGTACCTAAAAATGCATAAAAAGATATTCCATATTTAAGAACTAAAATCATTATCTTATATACAATGATTATACATAAACATAATAATAATAATAATAAAAAGAATATAAAGAAACAACGTGATGAATGATGTGAGAACTAAAAAAATGAAAACATATAATTTTGCAAGCGGGCCAGCCAGCCTCGCCTCGCCTTTAGCCCGCACGGGCTGCGTGCCATTGCGGGCCAGCGGGTTCAACATCCCAACCTGACCTGCATTTTTTTATGCGGCCAGCTCGCTTGGCCCGCTCCGAATTGCCATCCCTATAAATCATCATAATCTCAAATTCAAGATTGAAAACTTTATAACATACAAAAAACACACAAAAAAGAATATAGGCAAAACAAAAATGGAACAAAACATATAAATGAACCGTACAAAGGGGCGGGATTCACGGCGGCAATAGAGGATCCACAAGAACGACTTGTTTGACGGCCAATCAGCGCAGTGTAGGGTGAACGAAGTGGCCGACACAGTCCTTCTACAGAACTAGCATCTTTTTTTGCATTTTATCAAAGGTTGAAGGGGCTAGAATAATGAAGTGATTTGGACTTTTTAATCCTAACTAGCTTTACTACTTCAGTTGATTCAAAACTAAGGCATAAACACCCATAGGCCTTGGTTAACAGCTAAACCGAGGCATATTCTCGCACAAAATAATAAAAAAATTGCCATGCTAGAAAACAGACTACCACTCATAGGCCTCAGGTGATATTTGACAGTAGCACAAGGCTTTTTATGCCTCGGTTTAGTGAAACCCAAGGCACAAAACAATGTCATCAATTTAACAATTTTAAAATAGCGAGAATTTTAAAATTTTTGGGAGCGTTCTTACCTTAGTTGGCATTATAATTGAGGCATAAGACGAATTCTGCCTTGGTTGACCTGAGAACTAAGGCATAAAATTGACTTAAATCATAGAAAATGACACTACATCTTTATATGCCTCGTTTGCACGATAACTAAGTGATAGAGGCCGTACCCCACCAAATTAAAACACTGAAAATGCAGTATATGAAAGTGAACCAAGTCATCTCCCAACGACCAATATTTTCGTCCAAAGCTTCAATTTCCAGATTCAAACACAACACAATAACACAGGGGGGGTTTGGCAGATTTCGATTCACACAAACTTCAACACAACAACAAAACATAATTGCAATATTGATTAAATAGTCACGAAAAATAGCAGTGATTCCTTGCTTCGAATGAAATTTCACACATCATAGATTGCAAACTGAATTGGTTTCGCTATTTCTCATCAAATTCATTGTTAAACAACTAAGCGGAGGTTAACCACGAATAGAACATGCAATTAAGCAATGCAAGCGTTCATGAATTTGTCGAAGTTCATTAAGCATGAAAATCAACTAAAACGAGTTCCAACTCTGAAAATTAAGCAAAATCAGATTGGGTTTTTTCAATTAAAACGCAAATTCAATCCACAACGAAGAAACAACAAAACCCACCAAACAAAACATTAATCTCAAGGTTTCATTTCATTCTTTGGCAAGGAATCAATGCGAAAACTTAGTTCCTCATGGAATCCGAATTAGGGTTCAACAGAATTTGCAATTCAACCATGCAAATGACTTCAAATTGATGTTGAAAGCTTAAAATGGTGCAGCAAACAATAATGAGCAAGGGATAATAGAGTAACAACGAAAACAGCCACTAAAAAACAAAATACTTCAATATAAATGTTACCCAAGGTGTAGAAAACGTGAATACAAGCAATAGTTGTTGTCCATGACTCATAAAACGTGAAAAACGAGTGGAAAACACGAAAAATTAGCTTGTGCCTCCATGGATCACCTTCCAAAGCTTAAAACATCAAAAATAGAGGTTGGACAAAATGAAGAAGAGAGGTATGCGGCTATTGCATGAAGGAGAAGACCTAATTTCGTGGTCACATCAAATCTACCACTCATATTTACAAAATTGCCACTTTGTCACACAGAATTACAAAAATGCCACTCTTGGGCCTCTAATGTTGGCCCATTCACTCAGATGACGTGGAAATGATGTGGAAATGATGTGGCGATGATGTGGTAACTCACTGGCTTTGCTCCATCTTCCAACAATATCCTATGCATGCATGTTAATGGGCTAATACCAGGAATTTCAGCCAATGTCCATCCAATTGCCTTCTTGTGCTTTTTAAGAACATGCAACAACCTCTGCTCTTGTTCAGTAGTGAGGGAGGTGGAAATGATGACAGACAGTTTGTCCTCCTCCTCTAAGTAGACGTACTT
>Ga0209389_1000534_pt1 | contig 23102 bp, 16 predicted proteins | sample CowpearedBW_FD_187526 | JGI IMG/M metagenome (GOLD analysis project Ga0209389, IMG submission 187526) | Root nodule microbial communities of legume samples collected from California, USA - Cow pea red BW (SPAdes) (version 2) | ecosystem: Host-associated > Plants > Roots > Nodule | place: USA...
ATCTCCCCCTCAAGGGTGAGTCCCTTCAACCACATTGGTACACTCCCCCTCCAGCGGAAGCATTCCCAACCACGAGTACCCCTTCTCGTACCGCCGTTCATCTTAACGGGACACGCTTACCTGGAACTCTTTGCCAGGAAGACTTTCGATACAGGGACATGCACTCGTCTGAACCGATTTTAACCATCGGCTCTGATACCACTTGTTAGGTTTACAGAGGGGGTTTCACCGGGGAGAACAACACCAATGAGACCTGAGCCCAACTCATAAGACACTGACACCACTTTCAACCCAAAACCTTAAGGCAATGGGTTTATGGGTCTTTATTCTTATATAGTGCTCTACTCTCTCATTTCTAGCCAATGTGGGACTTAGAATCACACTTGGATTCCTAACAGAATGATAGAGGGCTATCCCAAGATTCTATACCAAAATGTTGTGCCATCAATATACTGTCATTGTTCCACAACTAGCCTTTCATTCATAGCACCAACAAACTTCGATTTGCAGGAATGACGAAAACATATATGCACAAACAATTACAAAGTAAGGACATTAAATATGACAAATTAAAAAGCAGATACACAAATGCGCATACCTTTTTATCCTCACAGCATTGACCAATTTCACATCCTTTACTTCCCATTTTTGTAGTCCTCTTCTCCAACACAGTAAAACCACAAGTTAGATAACACACAAAAGTACAGAAGAAATCAAAAAACCCTACAACCACACAAAAAAGAACCAACCAAAAACGCTTCAATCACCTGCGGAACGAAACCAACACCAATCCTGCCCAAATGAAACAAAGTCGCGATGCACTTGTTTCGTGTTAAAGGTTCTCCTTGTCTTTGCCAAAGGAAACAAACTTTCCCAACCTTCTCCTCTTCTTTGCTAAAGGAAACCAAGTCGCGATGAATCTTGTGCGATTGCAACAATTGAAGCACGAAAACAAGAGTAGAACCACGAAAAACACCATAAAACCCCAACTAAGGCTTGGTCACAACCTTCGCCCAAGTTTGTACTACTCTCTGTTGAAGGTAACCAAGTCACGACAATGCTTTCGTGTTGAAGGTTCTCATTGACTCTCACAAACGAAACCAATCCTCGCTCAACCTTCCAATTCTCGGTGAAGGAAGATTCTCGATGCCTCTGCCAATGGAAATCAGTTTTCCATCTTTCAATGTGTTTGTTTCCCCACACGTGTACCAAATGATGAAAAAATAATTTTTTTACATTTTCAATTTATAAAATGACTGTCATGTCAGACGTGTCAAAAATTGAGTTAAAAGTGGGTGTCGAGATATCGTTTTCACATTATTAATAACATTTTGACAATGACTTTGACAACATCATAGATCAAACTGTGGGCTTTGTTACCTTTTCATTAAAATGCCACTTTAATCCAAAATTTCAACTATTTCCTCCTATATTAGATAGCGGTGATTTATTGATGGTCATTTTATATTGTTGTAGAAAATACCTGCCAAGTTTCAGCTTGTTAAGTCAATCTGAAATAAGTCTAATTTATTACTTTCTAATTTATTACTTTCGTTTACAAAGTACTTCTAACATTGGGACATTTATAATGTGATATGTTCATCATAAAAAATATGAAAGAAGTGGTTAGAGGATTTTTTTTTTTTCTCGCATATCAACACATAAAATTGTTGTTCCAAAAGGAATTACTGAATAGCTTATTATAATGGATATGACTGAGATAGATAGGCCGAAACTAAATAAACGAATATCTCCTCTAGATGGAATAAGATTCTCTTTGTTCCGTCTGCTAGAGCTTGAAAAACTCCAAAAGGACCTTTGTATTCAGGTCCAATACGTTGTTGTATCCCTGCACTATTTGTACTATATCTATTTTTATTTTTGTCGATTTTTTTTCTTATTTTTATTAAAAAAGACAGTTTATAATCACTAGAATTCCTATATCTACTTAGTATATATCAGAATATACCCTTTTATGATTCTTAGTATTTTTTTATTATTCTTTTATTTTATTACTTTGATCCTGTATGTTTTGATTTTGTATTTCAATTTTATAATTTCTTTCCTTCATAATTTCTTTCCTTTTTAGTCAAAGAAAAGAAATTATGGAATTGAAATAACTCAGTTACAACTCCCTTTAAAACAGTTACAACTCCCTTTAAAAGATTATGCGGTACGATTGAATCAATTAAACCCTTATGGAATAAATATTCAACTACTTGTGCAAATATTTCTCTTTCTAACCATACAATCCATACAATTGCTAATACACTTATATACACTTATATAGTAATTCCTACTATCAAAATAAAAATAGGCACAAATACACAAAGAATTCCATATATCTCTTTCAAATTGTGGAAGAATTTGCAAATTTATAAAATCGGGCGGATGAATTTTCCATCTCCAAGGAAAACCATTTTGAGTTACCTATGAACAAAAATGCAAAAAGTGTTTCAAAGCATTTTGTGGCAACAACCACGTTGTACCTACCCGCTGCGAGCATTCACCCATATCTTATGACTTTTCTCACATGCAAAAAAGTGTGGACTAAGTTCATGGGTTCTGTCCACAAAAGACACACTCCCGACATCCATTTTCTAAGTTAGTGCCTCTTTTTTTTCTTTCCGCTCACATATCTATCACCATCTATTCAAACTAATATTTATAAAATTTTTCTGTCCAAAGAAGAGACTCCACAAAATTATTATTTTTATTTACTTTTTTTAATATAAAAAATAAAATTTAAATTTAATTTACCAAACAAAATGCACAAATACAAAAATTATTTTCACAAAAACATTTTAATTTTATAAAGTTAAAATAATTTTATTTAATTATATATTTTAATTAATTATAAAATATTTAAATTTAATTTAATTTTTTAAAATTAGTATCTAAAAATAATTTAGTATATAAATTTTTTTAAATTATATATATATATATATTCATAAAATATTTTTTAAAATTTATAATTATATTTTTCTTGATAAGGATTGAACGCAATAGTAAAAAAAGTTCTCTACCAATATTTTTAATGTAAAAAATTTACTTATTTTTTTATATAAATTAATATAAAATATATATTAATTTATTATTTAAATTAGAAATAATTATAATATCTAGAATGAATACAGAATAGGTAGGAAATGGAAAGAATTTCATGTTTGAAAAAATTTTCATGTTTCATGCAAAATAAAGTAGACCATATTGAACGAACCCCGGACCAGCACAAATAATGGACAACATAAAATTAATTTTGTCAAGACAAAAATCAAAAATCAAAGCTTTTTTTTATCATTCTTGTACTATAATCAATGTCTATTATGTGTATAATGACTCATAAAAAATTAAATTTACCTAATGAATAGAATATAGTTAAAAAAAAATTGATTAAAATTGGATTTAATATGTTCTTTCCCTAAACTAAATTTTTATTTTCTTATAAAAAAATTTTATTTTCCAAAATCACAGCAACAATCCTCTTAGAATAAAGGTTAAAAATTAAAAAAAAATAAAAAAATAAAAAATAAAGTACTAAACCATAAATACAAATTAATTTTTATCAAAGGGATGATGATGGAAGAACAAAAACTATCATAAATTATGTTTCCCGGTTTTGAAATTATTTATCTAATAATAATACTACTTCTCATAATATACTAATAAATTACAGATTTTAGGTTGAACCTTTACATCAATCAATGGTGGCCAAGTCCATGACATGGATCGTTAGTTATCAACAACACTAAGACATAAGACAATCAGTCCGTTAAATGTTAAATAATAGGCAGTAGTTTCAAAAAGTAGAATGAATACAAAAATTTAGAGATCAATACTGCCTCAATAAGATAGTCTTTGCAACTTTGCAATAAAGATAACATGGTTAAGAACATCAAGAATTTTGAACCAAACACATAGTTAGCGAGACCCACGAATAGGGTAAAAGTGTTGAGAAATGTTTTTGAGCCCATATCTCAAAATGGAATGGTTGATACTGGTAGAAATATAATGAGGTGAGAAATGAGAGAAAAATAAAACACTCATACAGTTCTCTACTAGCAGTTGCAATACGCAATGAATAAACCTACAATCAAAAAAATGCTTTGCCCTCAGATTTTAGACTGAATACAAATCAATCATCCGTAGCAATTGACACTGGTTTCATATACAGCCTTCTTGCACCATGAAAATAGATACATATATATATATATATATACACACACAAGCCCAGACAGAAAGAGAGTGAGTGAGAGAAAGATAGAGACAGAAAGAGAGTGAGTGAGAGAAAGAGAGAGATCCAATGGTACAGGTCCAGTTATAAGAAACCAGGTGCTACTCAATAGTCTATATAACCATCACAGGGCACTAATTTCCTATTACAACCTAAGAAGATTGGAGTGATGAAAGGGATAACCATTGCCTGATAAAATCCAGGAAAATAAATTACAAAAATGTAACTGAGCACTGGTTTATCCCAGTGCTTGTACCTTCGTTGATCAATTCTAAAAGAAACAAGCACAGACAACATCAGAAAAACAAAAACAGAAATGTAATGCTAACAGAAAACCATGTTACACAAGACAGAAGATAAAGGCTATGGCTAATAGCCTCACAACTGTGACAAAATCTGGGTACACATGGGAAAGAATTTAGACAGCGGGGCATTGTAATTTTCACACCATATAAATGTAAAACTTAACTGTTAAAACCATAGATATGGAAATTCTTTAATTCCAGGACATCCAATTATAGGATTGGACAAGATTTCGTGATCAGTTGCAATGCCAACCCACCTTAACAAATAAAGGCAACGGCCACGAGGCTAGGATCACAATAAAGAAATTGTGAGGGCTCTTTGCGTAACTCTAAAAACATTGATTTCATAATAGGACCCTGATTAGAATCAAATACAAGAGAAAGAACCCAAAACCCAAAATCTCAATACAATATCAGCTTTTAGCTTTTATCAGTAGTTCAATTCACAGACTTCTTGCAACTTCCCAATACAAAAACAGCACAAAAACAGCAGTTAACACACATGCACAGAAAAGACCAGAAGAAAACTAGAGCTGTGAATATCAGCTTGTGAACCAAATCATGAAGCTACTTAATAGTCAACTTCTACGAATTTTTCACACAAATAGCACATTATCAATTTCTTTTTACCAAAATAGCACACGGGAACTTTTATTTACTCACATAGCACACTTTTATTGAGCTAGTTCATAATTTGGTTTATAGAACACCGAATTTGTTAAAAAAGCATGTCAAATCATATTCAAAATTCGGTTCTCCAAACATCAAATTCTAAATTCACACAAAAGCGTGCTATCAGGGTAAATATAAGTTAAGGTATACTACGTAGGAACAAAAGCAATGAGACAGTGTGTTATCTGTGTAAAAAATTCGCAAAAACTCGAAGTATAATAATTTATACATGCTTTCCAGACAGATTTCTTTTTTCAGTCGTGATTCTCGTAAATTTGAAGTTCTCAATCAGGATTGTACGCGATGATAAGACAAATAGATGAATTCAAGAGCATCATATCACACAAAGGACTTCCAATTCCAGCACAAACCGACCAAAGGACAAAAGATAGTTGAGATATTCATGGAAGATACAGAGATTAGAGAAATGTCCAATAGATCCATATAAATTAGAAAATAATACCAAAACAACATATTAAAAGACAACAAAGAGAAACAAAACAAAAATTAAAAAGGCTGCAGCTTTGGAAATAATAAAACATTTGGGATTGAAAATTACATGAAACAGGAACAAATGAATTACCAACCTATCACACTTTTAATGTTGTGGGTATCAGAAATAGCTTTCAAGGCTATGAATTTCCAGCAAAAGTTGAGGTTAAAACTTGTCAGAGTCCAGTGCATGCATCAGCATTCATCAAACAAACAAAAAACAATAAGCAAAGCCAATAATAAACTAATAAACTAATCAAAATATAAAGGAAAACCAATATTGAAATCCAGAATTCAAAGTAATCAAAATTCAGAACTCAGATCACATAGCTTAATACGAAGTCATGTAAGGCTTTTGCCACTGGTTTCGTTGACAACCAACATACATCTTCCAGAGCAAATAGTAGTATAGTACATGTTGCATTAGTCACACACGCGAACACACAAAGAATAAGAAATTGATAGATAGAGAGAGAAAGAGGGAGAAGGATGCAGAAGAGGTTATGAACAAAATCGTGTAGAGGGCCACAAAAAAGCAATTTACTCTAGATATCACTACTAAACTTCATTCTCAGAGCAATTTTGTTCAGTTCTGATTTAGGTTCCAATCACGCAGTTGAAAACGTACATAAAAGAGCCTCCAACAAGTATTATTATTAAATTATTAAATTAATATAATACAAGTGCAGCAAATTCAAGTTGCTCCGAATATCACTTCACATAAAAGGTCTATGGCGCATTTGTCAAAAGAGATAAAAAAATATGCAAAAATTGAAGACGACGAAAGAAGAAAAACGTGAAAACGAAAAGACACATGTTAGAGAATAAACAGAAAACAAGAATCAGCAGACAGAAGAATAGATAAATAGGAAAAAGAAAACTGGAGTGAAAAGGAAAAAGGCTACTAGGGTTAGGGATTGATTCTGATTATGTGAGATGTGAGAAACTGAGCATACAAATTTAAACCGGAGATAGAATACTAAAAATTGGGCCCTCTCTAAAGGGTGGGCTTTTATCTTTGGGCCGGTCAAGTAGTTCTTGTGTGCACAATACACTATGCCTGTCATACTAATAATGGTGTAATTGAAAGGAGGAATCATACTTTAATGAACATGGTTAAGTCTATGCAAAGTTACAATATTGTTATTTTATTTTTGTGGAGGCATACTTTAAAGAGCGGTGTATATCTTCTTAACAGGAATCCTAGTAAGGTAGTTTTTAAAAAATTTTATGAATTGTGGATAGGAAGAAAACCGAGTTTAAAACATCACTATGTTTGGGGTTGTACAATAGAAGTAAGAGTGTATAATCCACATGAAAAGAAGCTTGATGCAAGAACCATTAGTGGTTTCTTCATTGGTTATCCTGAAAAGTCTAAAGGATACATATTCTATTGTCCTAACCATACAAGAATATTTGAGTTTAGAAATGTTCAATTCGTTGAAATTGGTCATTCTAGTATGAGTGACAAATCACAAAAGGTGAATATTGTAGAAAATTATGATGAATCTCCTTCACCTAATGCTTCTTGTAAGGATGTTGTTCCTTCAGTCGTGTTACGATCAAACAACAACAAGAGAAAGCATAATTATATCCAAAATCCACAAGATGAGCATATGGTTGATGAACCAACAAATAATGTGCAAGTCACTAATTAACAAGTGATAAAAGAGGCACATAAAATAGCACTAAGAATGTCTGAAAGGCAAAAAATACAAGATATTTCAAGTGATTTTACTATATATTCACTTGAACATGAATGTGAATTAAGTGTTGATGATGATTCGGTCTTAGTTAAACAAGCCATGGAAAATGACAATTAATAAAAATGGTTGAAAGCTATGAAAAAAGAGTTGAAATCAATGGATGATAATAAAGTATGGGATATAGTTGAATTGCTCAAAGATTCAAAAAGAGTCGGTTATAAATGAATCTTTAAGACTAAACGTCACTCAAAAGGAAATATTGAAAGGTGTAAAGCTAGATTTGTTGCAAAGAGTTTCACTCAAAAGGATGACATTGACTACAAAGAGACATTCTCTCCTATTTCTAAAAAGGACTCTTTAAGAAACATTTTGGCTTTGGTGACTCATTATGATTTGGAGCTTCACCAGATGGATGTAAACACTGCTTCTCTAAATGGTGACTACTAAGAGAATCACTACTAAGAAAACACATATTTCGTGCCAATTTTGATTTGAATTTTTTTTCGTAGAAAATACTTCCAAATTTTGCTGTGAAGAATAATTTGCAAGAATTTACTACCAATTTTTTTGCAAAATATATTATATAAAACACTTTTCGTAAAAAATACTTACAAATTTTATAATTTTGTAAGAAATAATTATCGACGAAAAATTACGTATCAATTAAAATTCTTAAAAAAATAACAAAAGAAAAGTTTTTTCTTACAATTTTTTTAACAATTTGTAAGGAAAAATAATCTATGAAATACTATTTATAGTAATAAATCATATTTTCTATGGTCTTAATGAAATAAAGGTCTTAATGAAATAAAGTAATATCTTGAATTGTATTGGAACGATTGACATTACAAGTTTACAAATCTAAGATTGTGTCAGTTTGCACAATTTTGGTGTAATCCATAATTTATGTATACAGTAAATATTTTTATATTATTTTTTCAAATTTTAAATAAAACTATTTAAAATATAAACTTAAATAAAATGTAATAAATTTTAAACACAATTCAAATCAAATTACTCAATAAAATAGTAATATAAATAAATTGAATAATTTAAATAAACTAAGACAAAATATAAATTTTAATAAAATTAATCTTCTACAAAAAACTTAAATTTCATTAATTTAAATAATATATATATATAATCAAATTTTAAATAAAATGTATGATTTTTTATTAATAATTGTATTTTGGTTATTTGAATTAAAAAATTCAAATAAAATTCATTAATAATTATTAATAAATAGAAAGTATTCATCGGTGAAAAGAATATTAAGATACCTATACTCATTCACCCTTTCAATAAAATCTCTAATTAAATAGGACAACATGAATATCTATTAAAAATACAAGTAAAAATTGTGTTTGTTATGAATTAATGATTATCCATTGATTTGATACATTTACTCGTATGATTGATACTTATATGATTCAATACCCTTTATGTAAATATTTGTACTCATCTTGATATTATTATTTTATTTGCTAAACCAAATGGAAGCAAGAATCACCTCATTGGTTATGAGAGTGTTAAAAAAAAGGATTTTCTCATATTGATATTTATGTTTATATGAAGAATGAATGTTGGCATTAACACAAATGGTGATGATATGTATCTTATTAATAGTGCAACAACTTATACAATTATCAAGAGTAATAAAGTTTTTTCTTGTTTGGTGATGCGAGACATTAATGTTAGTATTATTTATAGTATTATAAATATATGTGAAGGCTCTCTGAAAGAGCTATTATAATTCTACCAAGAAGTTGAATATAAACTTATTAAGTTTCAAAGATATTTTTCTAATTAAGATAAACAATGAAAAAGATATGAAATATCTTTATATCTCTACGATTGAGTTAAAAAAAATGTATTGGAGAAATTATCAAACTTCTCTCATGGTCTACACATATATTAGTACAATTGAGATGCATGTCATGGTAAACCAAAAGTTTACAAATCAATGTGAATGTCTTGTTTGACATGATCAGTTAGATGGTTTGTACTACACATATATCAATACAATTAAAATGCATCTCAAAGTAAACCAAAAGTTTACAAATCATAATGAATTCCTTGGTTGGCATAATCAATTATTATGATGCGGAAAAAAAAGGGTTGAAAAACTCATGTGGACGCACATTTAAAAGTCAAAAGACTTCTTCATACCAATGAGTTCTCATGTACTATACGTTCACAAAGGAAAGTTGATAATAAGATCATCACAAGAAAAATTAGAAATTAGTCAATCTCATTTTCAAAACGAATGCAGGGTGATATTTGTGGTCCAATATACCCACCATGTGGATCATTTCATGGTTTTGATTGATGCATCAACTAGATGGCCACATATTTGTTTATTATCAACTCCCAATCAAGTATTTGCAAAATTATTTGTACAATTAAGAGCTCACTTCCTAGATTATCTAATTAAAAAAATATGTTTTGATAATACTGGTGAAATTAGATCTCATGCTTTTCATGAGTATTGTATATCAATTGGAATTGAAGTTGAGCATCCAATAACACATGTTCATACTCAAATAGACTTACGAAATCATTACTAGAACGTCTAAAATTGGTTGCAAGACCATTACTTATGAGAGCTAATCTTTTGATGGCTACTTGGAGATATGCAATTTTGCATGTTGCATTATTGATTCGCATAAAGCAAAAAGTTATCACAAATAATCTATTATGCAGTTGGTTTTTGGTCGGTGACCTAATATTTTCATGTAAGAATTTTTTAAGTGTGGTGTATATGTTTCAATTTCCCTACCAAAAGGGACTATGATGGGTCCTCAAAGACGATTGAGAATATATGCTGGATATGATTCTCCCTCAATAATAAAATATCTTGAACTACCAATAATTTGACTTATTTAAAGTTCGACTTTTCGATTGTCACTTTGATGAATAAGTTTTTCTAACATTAGGGGGAGAAAGAAAACTATTGAAAAAGAATATTGGTTGAAATGAATTATCATTATCTTATCTTGATCCTCATATAAAAGAATGTGAACTAGAAATTCAAAAGATAATTCATTTACAAAATTAGTCAATCAATTACCAAATGTTCTTACTGACAAAAAGGGTAATCAAATCATATATACCAGCTGCTAATGCTTTTAGTATATTTGATATTAATTCATAACACGCCTGAAGCGTGATAAGCCTGTTAGTTCCAAAGACATCTTTGAAGCGTGGTAGGCCTATTGGTTCCAAAGATAAAAACTTTTGAATGAGAAATGGAGCTAAAATGCAAGATAACCTAATAAAAAAGGTTGAAATCCCAAAAGATTCATTTGACATAATTAATGATTCAATTTCAGAAGAACCCCAAGTACCTGAAATTGTTGAAAATGATGAGATCTCAATAAATTATGTCATGAATCATATAATATGGAACCAAAATGAAGTCAACATTGACGAAACTTTTACATATAATATAGCGATGAATGCTATGAATGACAATAAGGATCAATAATCAATAATCATTGAAGATTGTCGACAAATAAATTATTTGTCAAAATGAAAATATGCAAAGAAGCATAACTAGATTTGCTTGCTAAAAGAAAGGTTTTTGGACTTATAGTTTGCACACCTGAAGGTGTCAAACCCGTTGGGTACATATGGATTTTTGTGCAAAAATCAAATTAAGAATGATGAAATTGTTAGATACAAAGCACAATTGGTTACTCAAGGTTTTTCACAAAACCTGATATTGATTTGTGAAAAGACATATTCACTAGTATTTAATGCAAAAACATTGCAATATTTGATTATCCTAGTTGCACAACAAAGTTTGCATTTACATCTTATGGATGATGTTACAACCTATTTGTATGGTTCTCTTAAGAATCATATTTATATGAAAATCCCTGAAGGAGTTTATTTGCCCAACAAGGTAAATTCTAAAGAGGATTATTCAGTAAAATTGAATAAGTCCTTTTATGGATTGAAACAATAAAGACGTATGTGGTATAATCGTTTTAGTGGGTACTTGTTAAAGGAATGGTATAAAAAAGACCTTATTTGTCCTTGTATATATATGAAAAGATCCGAGAATGAATTTACCATAATTTTTGTTTATGTAGATGACATAAACATTGTTGGAACTCCTAATGAGCTCACAAAGGCAATTGATCGTTCAAAGAAATAATTTGAGATGAAGGATCTTTGAAGGGTAAAAGTCTTGTTTGAAATTAGAAATTGAGTATTTAAATAAAGATGTTTTTTATACATCAAGAACCTTATATATTTAAGGTGTGTAAAATGTTCTAAATTGGCAAGTCACATCCATTATGCACTCTAATAGTTGTGAGGTTGTTAGATGTTGATAAATGTTCTTCTTAGACCTCAAGAAAATGATGAAGATCTTCTTGGTCCAGAAGTACCATATCTTAGTGTTATAAGAACACATGTATCTTGCTAATTATACTTGATGTGATATTGCATTTGCTGTAATTTGTTAAGCAATATATAGTTCTTCACCTACAAGAAGACAATAGATTAGAGTAAAAAATATACTTTATCACCTTAAGGGTACTACGAATATGAAATTATTTTATCCAAATGATTCAAAATTGGATCTAATGGATTATGTATATGCATGTTATTTTACATATTCTTCCAATGTCACAATGGTTGATCACAAACAAGATGTTTGTTCACATGTGGTAGCACAATGATTTCATGATGGTATATGAAACAAACCATAGTAGCAACATCGTCTAATCATACATAATTACGAGGAAAGTTGTGAATATGTTTGGTTAATGTTTATAATTCAACATGTGCAAGAAACTTGTGATTGTCCCGACAAAGATGGAATCAACATATATGAAGACAATAATGTATTGTTCAATTGAAAGGATGATATAGATATACAAAAAATTCATTCATGTGAAAATATGACATGTCTATTTATAAAGTTTTAGCCAATAAGAACTTTTGAGAAAATGATTCACAAGTTTGGACTTCGTGACCTTAATGATGTAAGTTTACATGAGGGGAGAAATAAAATATGTGATAAACAATATTGTATTAAAAAATACAGAGTTTTGTACTTTTTTTTCCTTCACTACAATTTTCTATACAAAGGGTGTTTCCTAGTAAGGTTTTAACAAGGCATATTCTTTTTATTAATAGACACTTAAGGGGGTGTGTTATGATTGATATGATTATTTATGTAAATATTTGTATTAACTAGTTGATTTGTTTCCTTTATGGAATACATGTTGTATCTATAAATAAGACTCTTCCCAGTATTAAGATACTCAGAAAAGTTGTCCCCTATTATCCCATTATTTATTCTTAGTTTTATTCTCAGCTCTTCTATCTCTTATTAGTTTTATTTGATAACAGTGTTCACTTTTTATGATAAAAAAATAATTAAATTATACAGATAAATATGAATATGTTTTATTATTTTTTATTTTTTTGGTGTATAATATTTTATTATAAACAATTATTTTAGTTTAAAAATGGTTAAATTTAAAAATAAAATTGATTTAGAAAAACGGTTAAATGAAAATAAAAAACGGTCAAGGATAAAATTGATAAACTTGGAAAAAAATGTCTACACCAAAATATCTTTATATAATATTTATATAATATAATATAATATAGATATAATATTATAGATAAATTTATTATCCATCACAAATATAAATATATTTGTCATTCCCGATTAAATCTAACTAAAAAAAATGTGAAGTTTGTACTTATATATATATATATATATATATATATATTTATTGTTTATTCCTAAGTATTGAATTTTAATATATTAAAATAGAATAATATAATAAAAATTACGAGCATAAACTCAAAAACAAATTTAATTTACAGATAGAGTTCCAGTTCAGTTTTTTTCTTCCCTAAATGCTTATACTTTCATTCGTTCACTTGGAAGGCTTTTTGGATGGAATATTTGTTCACACTCGTAGGAATAAATAGCCAAATTCAAGAGGTAGCAGCAGGAATGAACTTCAGAACATTCTGACGCTGAATCCAGCACATAACTCTTGTGATTCTCACCATCCAAGTCAAACCAAGTTTCTCGTGTTGGCTAACTCAGAACCTTAGCACAAACACACGCACAGCGCCAACACCTTCGAAAGAGAGAGATGTTGGAGGCTAAGTGTTTGAAGAAAGCAGTGGTTCCTTCCACTCTGATTGACGACCCTTCTCCCGGAAGCCTTCAATGCACTCGCCTTGCACTTCGTGTGAGTACCATTACCGTTACCATTTCTCTCATCTTTTTTTCTTATCCCTTTTTCAATCACTGTAACTTATTTTGTTTGTGATGACTTCTCAGGTTAGTGAGGATCGACGTTCTTGTGTTGTCTACATAGCTTCCGGTCCCCACATTTATAAGCTCCACGTATGTTCCCCTTCTTCATTTTCTCTACCCGAAATGTGGAATTTTAGTATTTTTTTTTTTTTTTTTGCTTCAGTTTTAGACTTTTGTTGCTAGCAGCCCCTTTCTTGATGTGATGTGGTTTTTGAAGTGGTGAAATGACACTGGTAAGGAAACCATCGATAGAACAAAAGACAGAAAGTTTGGAAATGCATCTAATTGAGTTATTTGGTTTGGATGGTATTTAATAATTATGATAGAGACTTGGGATGGAGTTTGTTTCTTGTTCTAGTGAAATTCATTGTGTTTGTTAGATAGGGCGTGATTGGATGAATTTCTCAATAAGCACTTAACAGAAAAGAAAGTAAGACATTAAAATTGGATAAGTTTCTCCCATTAGTTGAAATTAGCCTATGCATTATTGGAGTACATGAATTTTCTAGCTTAATCAATAATCTCGAGTTTGAGTCCTATGTGCACAGATTTGTTAAATACTACAATGAAGAATTTTATCACGGATGTGATCTTACTTGACACGAGTAGGATTATCTAGTGTCAGAAAATAAATATTAGATTATGAACGAGCCAATATATAGAAGCTATCTCATTTAGCTTCTTTAAAAACTGATTAGAACTTATGCAAAAATATTATTTTAACTTATGAGAGACGAATTCAATTTGCTTTACCTTTTTTTTTTTTCTTTTAATTTGTAAGTGTTCATTGACAAATTCATCCTAACATACTTAAGTAAACTTGGTTGTGCGAAAACACAAAATATCACTTTTCTGATTTATTTTGGGTATTTTTTGCTTAACTATGGTTTATATTTACTCTCTAGATTGCTTTGGGAGAGTCTTCAGTCAATGAAGGAAAAGATAGCCTGTTGATACCTGAACACACTGAGGTATATATAGTCTTGTAAAGAAAATCCTACTTTCTTGATATTTGCAAATGTTTACTTATTTATTAATTTAATAAGTCTGCATATTGTTGTCTCTTACAGATTATTGCCTCTTCATTACTCAACCGATGCCCTCATCGTTCAGAAATTCAGAGTATTGCTCTTGCTGAGGTGGAGAGTAAGTGACTTTTCCATTCTGAGTGTTTCTTTAATTTTTTGTTTTGCCGCACTGTGTCTGTCATCAAAATTTGCATGGATATAACAGTTCTATATTTTATCCTGCTATGATTTTAGGCTGCGGTGATGTAATGTTGGGAAGTGTGGATTCATATGGTCATCTCATTGTGTCTAAACTAGATGCATCTGGTGAAGGTATTTTCTTTTTCTTTTTCTTTTATCTTAACCATTCTGGCTTTCCCTGTGTAGATAATTAAATTTAACTTGAAATATAATTTGAAGTAGACCAACTGGCACTTGATTATGATGTTTTTCTACAAAAATATAGTCACACCTATTTAAAGGCGTTGGATAGCTTACTAAAAGGTGGAATCTCCCCCCCAAGACTCCTCTAGAAAATTTGACACGAGAACCCTTGCATATCTTCAAGGTAGGCACAGACGTAAAGTTGACATTGATGGGAGATAATTTTCTGATAACTAAAATAAGAAGCCTGGGTTTCCATATTAGCATCCTATCTGTTCATTCTACAGATAGTCTGATGCCAAGGGAAATGACCTATTAAGTTTGTGAAGGAAATCGCCATAGCCATTTACTTGCCTAATGTCCATGACAGTGTTGATAGAATCAACCTGCTTTGTCAAATTAACCTTAGCTGTCTGCATTTTCCTTCTCCGAGATTTTAATTTTATCCATCTTTTAAGTTATCACTGAATCATTGCCTTAGTTTTGTTGAACATATCTGCAGATGTTGATAAGCTAACATATTCTGCATTGCCTCATGATAATGGTATTGGGGAAGGCAGTTGGTCAGGGCTCTGCTTTTGCCCAAACCAATGGTCTACGGTAAGCACTTTAGTACAATTGATGGTGGTTCCATTTACAGAATTGATTTTGGAAAACCCTTAAAGTACCTCATTCAGTTTTTACTTTATCCAGACAGCTGTTGCCCGTAGCTTTTGCAAGACCATTGATATTTATGATCAAGACATGCACATTCGCACATTACGACCGTAAGCGGTTTTTATTTTCTGTTTTCCAGTTCAGTTCTGTGGAAATATTTACTTTCCACTATTCATTCACATTCTAGTTCTTTCCATGTGGCTGATGTAATATTGATGACATGCACCTCGAAAACATTTGATACATACTTGAGAAGGGTCCAGGAAAAGATTTAGTAAGGGTTGGGTAGATTACTTGAGTTATTGTATTCATTATCCTCTCTCTCTCTCTCTCTCTATATATATATATATATGTTTTAAATAGTAAATTATTTTACATTGAGAACAGGAGTAAATTACACTTAAATCCCTGTGTGGTTTTCTTGAGATAACACAAAACCCTCCTTCTTTATGATTACATCAATCTTCCTTATAGTGGTATATGATATAATATTTTTTAAGTAATTAAGTTTAGTGTAATGAATAAAAGATGTCAATAATGCCCTTCAAATTGACAAGAGAGGGGTATTAGGAGAAATTTGACAAAATGTAGGTGTTAGTGTAATTTTCGCTAAACATAATGATAAAAAGTTGAACTATTTCCTATGACTCATTCTTTCCAAGGACACTCTAATCACTATAACTATTTTGAACATTCCTTCTCTTTTTTGGAATTCTCTCAAACAAAATGGTTATCTATTTCAAGATGGCAATCATGGTTTTGACAAATATGCCCTAAAAGCAACAGGAATATTGTTGACAAATGTTTTTCTGTTTATATTTCTTTTTGAAAATTTTCCCTTAATTAATTTGTCCTTTCAGGCTTTGGTACCCTACTTCATTAAACTTCATGCAAAATGTAGTTAATGGAGATCAAAGTTCTACATTAGCTATTACGGAAGGAAGTCAGGTAAATTTGTTGACTAATGTTTCTTCAATGTTTTTATTTGTTGCAAATTGTATAGCATGGACACTCAATTTTGGTGTTATGTTTATACATTAGACTAGACACATGTTTGGCATGGCCCGGGAAACACGATCTAAGATATGGATCCGGTGACACAACTGAATTAAAAATCATGTGACATGGAGACATGAATTGTATATAAAAGATTTATAGAAAATATGATCAATATGACAAAAAAGTTTTAAATATTATTAAATATGAAAATAAATTTATTTATTCATATAATGCCAAGTTTCATAAGCAAAAGTACAAGGAGACCTCATTTTCAAAATTCATAAAAGCTAAGCGAATTTGAAGAAATCCTACTAATAAAAGAGTCTCACAAAAAAGAAATACTTTGAGAAACATTCATTCTTTATCATCATTGCAAAGCAAAATAATAACTTGCTAATATTAATCTAAGTCCTTCGTCCTTCTTGCTCGTCATTATTGAAAAACATGGCTTCTAACTGTGGTTCATCCTGGGATAAATTAGCTTCTAGAAAGAATAAGTACACTTAGAAGCTTCATCATTGAACTTTGAGCTATGCACCCCCTCACCATGAGATAAACAAAGGAAGGAGGATGGCCACTTGAGTCTCTGCTCAAGATAAAAACTCTAAGAAAGAAAAAAGACTCATTCTTCACAAAAATCACTCTAGATTTCTTATGATCAAAGTTGTGGCCAAAGTTGACATATACTCTCCTTATATAGAGAAGCTTGGACATGGGAAGGAGTGATAAAACACTTCCTTTCCCCACCCTTGTATCTAAACAAGAAAGAAGTGTAACTAAGTCATCCAAATATCCAACCAAAGGTTTATTACATGAAAAACTAATTTCTTTTATCTCTAAACTCTTCAGAACACCCTCTCCTTTATCTTCATCTCCATTTCTGGTTAATCTTCTTGAATTGAATTCTTCCTTTCAATAATCATATCATTTTGAGGGAGATGTTATGCAAAGACATTCGAAGAACATTACTTTTGTTGCTCAAATCCTAGCCTTGTCGTTTCGGTTCTTCCTGGTACTACTGTTCCTACCAAGTCACTAAAGAAGAAATTATTCAAAGACATTGAGCTAATCAAATTGAGGTATCAAACTACACAAATCAATCAACAACACGGCAAAAATGTTGTTATTTGGTGACTCCAATGATGATTCATGTATGCCTTTTCGTTGCAAGAAATATAAGCATTGGATGAAAGATGACCACATGCTATTTATCCTCTGGATTGAGAAATATAGTTGGGAAAAGAGAAAAGCATTTCAAAATATTTTATTCCATCCAGAATTCCGTTTCAAATTAAAAGTCACACTACTTCCTTCACAAGAATTCCTCACAGAAAGAGAAGAAGCATCTTGACTCAACCTTACAAGACAATGACAGGATTATTATTCCTCGCCACAGTGATTGGCCCATCTGAGTTCTCCTGCAGTGCAGCCACAAGGAATGCAAGTAGCACAACATATGTTGCAGCTTAACCTTTTGTATAACGTTATAAAATAGTTGGACATAAAAACATAATAATGGCGTTTGAATTTGGTTTCTTTTCTAGATTTATTTGTTCAACAATTGCAAAAGTGCAACGAGAACAAACAATTTAACCACCCTACCAACGACTAATTAACTGGATAGGTATTATTGTTTTAATAATAACTTTTGGTTGGGAATCTTTCCAAAAGTTTCATTTAACTGTCAAGCTATACATAAGTTGTTTTCTTTTTTTGTGGCAAGAAGTAATATTCTTTAGACAGTGTTTTTGATTAAAACAAAAATGTTGGAAAGCTGCCTTAATTGTGTCACCTCTTACCCGCTTAATTTGCAGTTTCTTTGTGAGTTGCCTAGATTGAAATCTCAAGCATGATGTTTAGTTTCACATTGACTAGTAGTGATATGGCCAAATGGTGTATATAAGTATAGTGGAATTCTTATTTTACAAGACAATTTTGTGGTTTTGGAGTTAGACTCAAACCCAAACTCTATGATAAGACATGGGTGCTTTAGTCATGTACCAATTTCATTTCACTCAACCTTTTTTTCTTTTATACTATCACATTAAATGCACATGCATTTCTGTTTTCTAAATTTTTAGAATAGAGTGTCTCAATGTTTGAAAGCGAAGTAAGACTTGCCACAATGGTAAGGTTGTGACTTTGGAGGCCACAAGTTCAAATCTTGGAGATAACCTCTTTGTGGGGGTAGTACTGCATGTGTCTACCCTCCTTTGTCCCACTAGGTGGGCCACTATTGTTTTTTGTTTGTCTGTCTTCACGTGTATCTATGCTTCTGTTTCGTGATTTATAACAAGTTCTGCCTTATGCTTCGTATTTGTTTATATTTATATACACTTGTTAATATAATTTCAGCTGTCAATATGGGACTTGAGAATGAAAGAAAATGGTGGTTGTGCACATCGGGTTTGTGGCATCCCTGGTGACATCTTTTATGCTGTTTCTATTTCTTCCAATGGCAATGTTGCTGTGGGAGGAGCTGATCGTACTGTGACTATTTATGATCCTCGCAGGTTAGCTGCTGTTTTTGATTTCAGGAAAAATCCTATAAAAAATTGGCTTGTCATTTTATTCTGTGACTCTGTCAGTATCATTTAACCAATGTAAATATTGTATAGATTCTATAGAAGCCATGGGAGCTGTTTCCTTTTTTTTTTTTACTTTTACTTCGCCCTAATTAATCTTTAGCTGAATGCATTTTGATATAGATGGTCGGCATTGTCTAGATGGGTGCACTGTTCAAAATACGAGGTCAGTTTTAACAATTTTTTAGCCTTGATCTCTCAGAAGAATTTTGTTTCCCACTTTGAAAGAGTGTTTTTTAAAGAAATTGTAATATTGTGGGCAATTACCTATTGTTTTGAAGTTTTTAAATAATTGATTTGCTAAACTAATCTGATTCTTTAATTTGGGGTTTTATTTATTTTTTCTAAACAACATTATCATCTTAATTTGAGATTTAACAAGGGCAAGTCAGATAATGTATGGAATGATGCACCTTTGAATTCATTCATTCTTTGTGTATAGGCCTCATGCATTATTACGCCCTTTATATCTAGCTTCGTTGGATACACATTACGCCCTTTATTTATTTGTGGTATTTTTACTGAGTTTCCTGTGTAGTTGAAACTCATGGTTTACACCAAATTATGCTTCTCTTTTTTCGAATTCAATAATCTGAACTTAAATTTTTTTTCCGACATAGGGAAGTCAATTTCAAGTTAAGACTAATTTCAATAGCTTCTGTTATCCTATGCCAATTTCTAATTTCTTATTTTCACGTCCTTTAAGTTGATTTCATTTAGTGGGATAAGGTTGCTGTTGATGTTATTATTGTGTTACTTGTTGTATTATTGCTGCTACAGATGACTGTAATTGATTTCATTGATACTGCAGATAACAGGACTGGCTTTCTCAACAATAGACCCGGACTGCATCTATATTCAAGGGGTTGATTATGAGGTAAATTTTCTCATTTTTTAATCAATGTATAACTGCTATTGTCAACCAAAATAATAAGGCAAAGAAAATGAAAAGTGTGTGGAGGATGTGTAAACTCTAGAGGGATCCATCTAATGAGCTGCGTCAAAAAAATATTGAAAAGACTAGTTGACAGTAGATTGAGGATGGAGACCTGTATATCAAAATATAAATTTTGTTTTATACCACCGAGGTCAACTTTGAAGATTATACACGACAAGGCAATGACTTCGGCATGAACTCTTGCCATGGGAATCTAGCAGAAATTTATCAAATAATCTTGCTGTCCACCAATGTTCAACTTGGCCTCCATAATGTTTTATCTTGTACTTCGAAATATGTTGGGCTTGTTTGGATTAACTTTTGTTCAAAGCATTTTTTCCAAAGTATTTAGAGGTGAACAAAAGTAATTTTGCAGTTGGCTACAATATTTAAGAGTTACTTATTTAGCAGTAGCACTTTTTAGTTTGTTAACATATATATATATATATATATATATATATATATATATATATATATATATATATATATTAGCAACATTACTGAAATAGACTTCCAAGAGCACGTTTTTTAACTGTTTGGGTGAACTGTGATTTTCCAAACTGTCTTATGTATTTTGACTCAGGATAGGGCTTTATGATATTAGAGATTGTAATAGGAAAGCAAATGTTTGAAGAACTTTTTTTTCTGTTCTGCAACTGGTTTATTTTGGATTTTATCAATTGGCTTTAGATGTATTACTAGAGTCTTTTAGACATGGCTGTTTCATGCACAAATGAATGTGTTAATTTAGTGTATCAAATGTATTCTAATTGGTGTAGAAATGACATTACAACTCTTTAAACTAAAATTCTACAACTCACCATTGTGAGCGTATTCAGAATGGGTTTTGTTAATGCCCTTTAGAGAACATGTTAAGGAATAAAAAAATAGAATTACTAAATGACAATAGAATCATTTAATTCCTTAAAAAAATTAATACTTTGAGTAAATTAAGATGAGTAACGAATGCTATTTTTATTCCTTAACGACACCCTTTTTTGGATTATATTTTTGGTTCATATCCATGCTATGCTCGTAATGATCTTCAATTCAAGCAACCAATGCAGGTCTTTTGTGGACGATGGAAAGACACCGCCAAAATATTTTCGTTTCGAGGAGACTCAAATTGGCTAGGCTTTAGTAAGGTCTGTATATAACTTGTTTATGCTTTGTCACTGGACTCCATTGTGGTATCTAGCTGAAATCTAAATATGACTTTGGAATCTGCTTTCACATAATTCTTTCTTAAAAGGCACACTGTTCCATTTGACTGAAATTTACTCTCTGTTTTTTTGTAACTTAAATTGGGTTACTTCCCAACCATGCATCGATACGGTTATACTTCTACATCTTAGTGTTCATATTTTTTGAACTTCTAGCATCACTTACATTAGTTGCGCGTCCATCACTATCCACAATAGTTATTTTAGATTAGAAAATTAACAATAATACTTACAACTAAAAACCAATTCTTTTGGGTTTTTAAGGAGTTATTTTTTGACGTGATATTGAAGTTATTCTTAGAAGAATGGACTAATCAAACTCCCGAATGCTTTCACTTGGATCTTATATCATGTCAATTAAAGCTCTCTTCATTCCCTAATGCTTAATTGTTTTCACATGATATCATCAAAGACAATGCAATTAAGCATTCAAGAGTTCTACAATCTTTTTCCATTCTTGTAAGATAGTTAAATTTCAATTCAAAGTTGTGAACCCATGCATTGTTAACACTTCAAACATATGGCTCTTGCATGAATTAAGCTTTAGGAGACTTAGTTATTGATGCTAACATTAGTAGACAAGGAAATATGAATGTTTATGCTCTCATACAAGCCCGGTCAACTGAGGCACAGTACAATCACCACATGGTGGTAAACTCATGTGTTATCCTATAAGCTATTCAAGATTATGTCTTCAAGAAATATTAGTTCGGAACATCTTCATCGGCTTCTGAATGCTTAGAGGGAATAAGGGAGGAGGACATGATAGAGCCTGCAACTGATAAAATTTTACATGTTCAAGATGTGTCAGAGGGGTTACAAGTTGGGTCCTTAGAACCAGGTCAATCGTGGATCACTAACAAAAGTGAAAAGGAGCACATCTCAAGGCAAATGCAGACAAATGCATAGAAGGAGGAAAAGAAATGACAGAGGGAGTAGATGGTGATAGGAAGGGTGAGGGGAAATGCAACAGCCGGTCTCAATCACAGATCAAATTTCAATGAAACAGTAACCTTAAACAATAAACCAAAATGGGGAACAAAGTTAGGGTAACTCTGAAATTTATTTCTGCAATCAACGTCTTAGAATTCAACAATTCAAAGTATAACTAGAAATACAATGAAATTCAAATGTCTATTAACCGCCAAAATTATGATTCACTCCTCTTCAATGCCATACCTGCATTGAAGCATAGAAGGTTGGTAATTGTGAGTAATAGAGTCAGATTGAGAAAGGAAATAAGAAGATCAGGGGAAAGTTTAGAGAGAGTAACAGAGGAGAGGATTTTCATACCGCATAATCCCTCTACACGTAGTCCTTCTATTTTGTATTCTCTTTCCGGGCTCTGTCACTTTTGCGCACGTCCTTCCCCTTTTCATTTGTTGACACGTGGCCATTACTAATAACAACTTCATTCTCTTTATTTCTGCTAACCTCATTGTCATTTACATTACTCCCCCCTATAAAAGCAACCTTGTCCTCAAGGTTGAAGTGTGGATAAGCTCTTTTTATTTCCTCAGTTTGCTCCTATGATGCCTAGACACGGATACGGATACGGAGATACAGCAAAATTAAAATAGTATAAGACACGGACACGGCTATA
>Ga0209389_1000541_pt1 | contig 23005 bp, 15 predicted proteins | sample CowpearedBW_FD_187526 | JGI IMG/M metagenome (GOLD analysis project Ga0209389, IMG submission 187526) | Root nodule microbial communities of legume samples collected from California, USA - Cow pea red BW (SPAdes) (version 2) | ecosystem: Host-associated > Plants > Roots > Nodule | place: USA...
ATTTTTGTTCTTTAATTTTTTTTTTTTTGGTTGATTCCAGTAATGAGGGATTTCTGGAAATTAAATAATTTCATCGTTGAAAATAGGACATGGAATTATTTTTTGTTGCATATGTGGATGAACTGGAATGACTGTTGATTCAAATTTTGAGAATTGGAAGTATTGGGTTCACTGATTATTCTTTGCATTATTTTTAGTGTATAGTTTCTAACGGGCGTGAATACTTTGTCCTCAGCACTCGAATAGCAACTTAATTAATAAATATGTTTAAGATTTGTGTTAAATTTTTCTTCTAACATTACATGACTGTTTGAGAAATCTGATGCTTACAAACTGAACGTTATAAGCGTCAGTTTTATTCTGTGGTCTAGTAATTTTTTATGAACAATCCCTTGAAATCTATAACATTCTGATTTCTGAAATAAAATGCTCATATATGCCCTTGTTCAATTCATGAAGCTATAGTGTTATTACATCTTGAGATGTAGATCATTGGGGAGCAAATGATGATAGATATCTTAATCTTCTATGTGAATGCTCAACATCCTCCCTTTTACTTAACCTAGACAGTGAGACATTGCAAGGAGTGTAACTGTGTAATGGCTGAGTGCTATCAGGTATGAGGCTCAAAATGTCTAATAAATGGTGTGTCCCATATTCAATACGTGTACGATAGTCATATAACACACATTAATATGTTCAATTTAAAAGACTTTTCTTTTTTTCTACATTATTTTGATATGGCTCCAACATAAAGTTAATATTCATAATAATGATTTTCTAAGAAATATATAAACTTGTAAACTTATGATTATAGAAAAAACAACAAATTTTATATGATTATTGCATTTTGATTTTTCACTATTAAATAGATTAGATTCAGTTTTGTATTAACATATGTATATGTTTAGGTTATTATACTTGACTAATCTTGTTAATAAAGGATTTTGAGAATGTAAATAAATAATGATCTAATATATAGATCTGTGTGTTCCAATGTCCTATATTTTGGAGACTACACATGTTTATGTTGCAGTATTTGTATTTGTGTTATGTTGGATGTTCGTGTCAATATTAATGTTACATAGGTTATCCGTATGTAGTTTTTATCTTAAATTTTTCAACTTTTATCTCTTCTGAAATTTAAATCAAGAAATGACTGAAGTCGAACATCTTCGCCCAAGTCTGTTGACAAGTAAGTACAATGCATGAATGAACCTTGATATCTATTTGTCTTTCTGGATACATGTTTTTAATTGCAAAGTGCTGCTAAAGGTAAATTCATACAGAATAACTCTTCTTAATGGGTTCCTATTACAGTGATGACCTATTATAGAAATATTCTATTGTTCATATTCACAGACAAATTTTTTAGTTTCTTAATTTCATCAGACTTTTTTAGGTTTTCCTGTGTTAGACTTGATGTACTCAATGAGTTTAAGAACATTTGATTTTAGTATTTTGTATACTTTCGATCCTTCTCCTGGTTACAGTGATTGCAAAATCTACACTGAATTGATTGATCACAATTTACAAATGTGGATATAAAGAAATTTAAGGGACAAGCCAGACATCAGATATAACACAAAGGTCCCTAAAAACTATGATAAATGTCTCTAAAAATGTCACTGGTCTGAGTTTTGGATATCCGGTCATGATGGTAAAACAAATTTCAATATGTTTCAATGAAATCTTTCTTTCCCAGTTACTAACTAAAAAGGGCCTGATGAATCTGCCAAAATGAACTTTTGCAGAAGAAGAACAATCTGTGGGTTGTGAGTGATTTGGTTTGTTGCGATTCGGATTGAAATCTAGTTACATAGGAATGTCACTATTTTCGACAATAAGGTTTCTAACTGCAAACTATGCTCTAGAAATGATAATTAAGTCACTATTCACTCATGCAGGAAAAAGCTTTTCATCCTATTGCATCATTAGCTATATATCCAAGACTTTATTAGAATTCTTGAAATGTGTGTTGAAAATGAGTCATGAGTTTGTATAAGAGAGGCATCGAAAATGTAGGTGCCAGCATGAATTTGAATTCAGGTTCAACTAAAGAGTAGAGTGGAAAAAATGTAATTCACTACAGAAGTTCATACTCCCAATTGATTCAATCACTGACAATGATAACATTTTCTTTATGGATCAAATAATATACCTGTAGAAATATTCTAATTGGCACTGGACATGTATATTAGTAATGAGAATTCATAATACATAGACACGCCCAAGACAGAAATTGTTGATTATGTAAAACAAGAAGGAAAAAGAAAGAAAAAATAGTGAGGAAGATTTAGTTGAAGTAGGTAGGGCTTGCAGATTGTTCTGATATGCTTAGAAGTTGCTCTAGATAATCAACTCCCAAATCTTCTAACACCACTAGACATGGGTTTGATTTGTCTTTCCCTTTAGAGTTTTTGGGTTTTGACAAGTGTTTTTGCTTGCAGTGCCTGGCCTTGAGTGCAAGAGCAGGAGAAGAGCCATTGAAGCAGGTATATTGGATCTCTTGCAAAGACTCTTTAACCCTTTTGACAGGGAAATTGAGTACAGCATTATGGCCTCTCATGGAAAATGCAGCTTGGTCATAAGCTAAAGCAGCAGCTTCTGCACTCTCAAAGGTTCCAAGCCAAACCCTTCTCCCACTCCTTGTGGTGTCTCTGATTTCTGCAGCAAATTTTCCCCAAGGCCTTTTCCTCACACCTATGTATGACCTTTCCCTTTTCTTCACTTCAGACTCCACCACCACTTTCTTTCCTTCTGTTGCTGCCGTTGAGAAGTCAACCATGTCGAACGAAAGAGAATCGTGCAGAGGGTCAAGAACATCATTGCTTGACAACGATTGGAACAATATTTCTGAAGGCTCCTGCATCATCATGTCCCAATATGGACTCTCTAAGAAAGGGGAAGACATAGTACTAGGTTTTCAGACAACTAACTCTTCCTTCTCCTCTTGACTTCAATTTATTTGCCTGGACCAGATATTAATTTCATTTGTTTAATTCAGGGGGTTTTATCATTTTTTCTATAGGTATGTGACTTGATGTAAAAGTATTTAATTTAATATTTCCATCTTGTCTTGTTTATCGTTTAGTGGATTCCTCCTACATATTCCAATCTGGGTTCTCAAAAAAATTGGCAAGTCTTCTTAGGCAACTGTTTTCTGTCGCTTCACCATCTTCCCATTTCCCATTAATTTATTCAAATATCAACTCTACTTGATGTTAAGCTTTTATTAATCCTTTCTAACTCTCATTTTTAAAGATTTCACTGTTATTTCAAACATCAAGAAAAGATGTAACGTAAAAATTATAACAAACTTATACACACTAGTCTTTTGTTTATCTTCTTAAACAGTTTTAGTTAGTCTAGGATAATTCCGTGCTAGATTTTTATTCTTGTAAGAACATCAATGCTGCGTACTTTCTTCCAACAACAAATGAAAAGATTTTAAGATATTGAGGCGATGGCCGCCGAAAGTTCCCTCAACAAGTTGTAAAATCTAAAAATTCATACTGTAATATTTTTCATAAATAATGCATTATAATTACCCTAGACTAACTAAAACTGTTTAAGAAGATAAACAAAAGACTAGTCTGTATAATTATATTATAAATTATATAAATATTTTATTATTTTTTAAATAATATAAAACAAAAAAGATAAATAATAAAATTAACCAATTAGTTAATTAATTAAAAATAATGATATCACTATTGAAAAAGAGAAACAAGATAAGGGACTTATCTTATATGAAGAGATAAAAGCATATATAAAAATCTACTCACATGCTTGCAATTACCTTCTTAATAAACATATGTAAGGAGGAAAACATGCATATTCTATAATTAGTGAAATGATAGAAAGAGATATCTATCATCTATTTATTTTATAATAATAATTTTGGTGAGATGTTATTAATCTTATTTTTTTATATTTCTATTTATATTATATTATTTATATTAAATTGTATTTCTAACTTTATTTTATTTATTTATTTGTATTTATCTTCCATTAATTTTATTTATTTATATTTATATTTAATTACACGTTGATTATATTTATCCATTCATTTATGTTTATCTTCATTGTGTATGTATGAGTATTATTTATTCAATTGTTTGTATTTATATCTAGTTACGCTCTTATCTTAATTATTTATTTTTATCTTCAATTATATACAGATACTATTTTTTTTATATTTCTTGATTTTATTTTTAATTATTATTTTTACTTATGGCTAAATAATATGATAAAATATTATAAATCATTCTTGAAGAATAATAAAAGTTATAATAAATAAAGTTTTGAATATATTGTAGATCATGATATTTAGATGATTAAATATTGAAATGTTATTGTTTTATTCTATTATTTATGGCGAAATCATCTATCTCCACATGAATGAATATGATACGTGTTTCGGATATGATACGTATTCAATATGTCGATACGTTTATTTTAAAAATAATAGAATACGATACGTGATAGATATGCGATATATGAATGTTGAAAAATGGGTGCAATAATTCTTAAAAACATAATAAATATATGATTGTTATTGTGTTAATCCAACTTAAAATTATATGTACTAAAGTTATCAACATAAAAAATATAAATTATTATCATCATAAGAGTACCACCGTATGACCAATTTTAGTAACCAAAAATATGTTAGAGACCCATTTCCTAATTATAGACCAATTTATAGACTAATTATTTTGGTAGTCAAAACTTTGGTAGCTAATGTTAGTGACCAATTATTTTGGTAGTCAAAATCTTGGTAACTAATATTAGTGACCAATTTAGAAATCAATTCATAATAAAAATTATTTGAATTATCAATTTAGAGACTAATTATAATTTTTTGAAACTATTTTAGTTGCTAATACTTTTTAGTTTTTAAATCGATACAAATTATTTTTGTTACTAAAATTGATCATTATTAAAAGATTTTCTTGTACTACGACTTTGTAAATTAGATATCGATAAGGTATCCTAAAGTATCAGATACGGATACGTGTGAGACTCAGATTGAAGTATAGGTGCATCATAAATCTTCACTAATTCAAATATTTCTAAAATAAGATAAAATGAGATTTATTAATTCAAAGAGTATTAATATATCATTTTGATGATATAAATTTACATTATATCTATTTTTACTTCCTTATTCTACTGCTTATGCGTGAAAAAAAAAGAAGTAAAAAATATCACTTTAAGTAAATTGAGGTCCCAAATTTCCTGAATCCATATTCTCGACGGTGATCATTACAGTATTCCCCCAAAAAAACTAGTTAAATCACAAATATTGTTAACAATTCTGTGGCATTTCAAATGTCAGGTCTCGATATCCCAATCTTAGTGGAATGACCAACTGTGGTCACCCTTTACTTGTCTCCCATTATACATGTTAATCATTTTATATATTATTATGTTTCCACTAGCTATATAAAAATATAAAAAATAAATGAGAGTATAAGTTAAGGAAAGAATAGTAGATAAATAAAACTCCTTATCTTTACCTAAGGAATAAGAAGATTTAGATGTAATGGTCACATGTAAAAATTGTAAATTATATATGTCTATGTAAATAATCTAGTAAATGATTTTTTTTTCGTTATTTTTATTATCTTTCCTTTTACTATTACTCAGAATGTTTAGAAATAATTAATTTTCTACTTTTTTTATTGAAGTTGAATGTAATGTATCATCATATTTTGTGATTTTTATTATTTAATGTATTTTTTTTTCATTATTTTTGTGTTCTGTATTTTTTAATTATATGATTATTAATTGATAACTTATTTGTTGGAATCTGATTATTACGAAATAATCTAGAGTTTTGATTAGGATAGAAAAACTAATAAATTTTATTTCAAGATAGAGAGTTTTATTAATTTATCATTTTAAACATTCGAATTTAATGCAAACTTTTTGGTAAAATTATCTAAGGGATTAAAGTTTTTATTGGAAAAGATGGAAACTACCAATAGTGTTTCAAGGGAGCTCATTTCAGCCCATTTCTCTAAGAACAGTGGAACTTGGACATTACAAGGGTTTAGGTTTGCACCAGGTGGATTCATTGAAATTCCTTTTACTGCATTAAGTTCATTAGCTGAATAATTTTTTGGTTTAAGATTATTAGGTGGAGGGGAAGGATTTTTGGAGTTGAAATCATGAAGTTAAGGTGTGTGGTGCTGCGATTGAAGGTGGTCCTGACTGTTGGGGTGAAGTAAACACTTGGAGTGGAGGTCAAAATTGTGTTGGCAGCTACACAAGGTCAGCACTTTTTTTTTTTTGCGTGACTGATTTTTTGGTTGATGGGTGCTTTAGATTGTCTTTCTTTTCCCTGTATGATGGATTTTGCAGAAGACTTGGAAGCTTGTGTTAGTGGGTTCTATTTTAGCTTCCCAACAAATAAGTGACTGTGGTGCAATGTTAGTGCTTGTGTGGGATACATATATTTTGTTTTTTCCAACTCTTCTGTTTCTGTGTCCTTTGATTCAAAAATCATGTCACTTGGAAACTTTTTTGACTTGTTCTTATAAAAAATTATTTACAGAATAAGGTAAATGATTGGATTAAAATTTATATTTATTATATATCCATCATAGACGGGCTAGGCCAAATTGTTTATGTAGTATGGGTTGTTTCTTGTCACTCATAAGAAGAAGGACGGTGCTTGGGTAGATACACGTGCACGTGAAGTATATGTAGGTTATCAATTGTTGCTTTAATTTTGTTTGTAATATACAATTCTAACACTTTTCAAATATTATGAATGGTAGGAGAAATATCATCAGCGTGTGCAGGACATGGAGATGGATAGTTCTACAAGAACTACAACAACAACAAAGATTCAATGTTGGAAAGATGTTGCTGGAGGGAAAAGTAGAGGCAAAGTTTATGGCACTAGGGATTTAGCTGCGAACATTCATCATAGTGTGTCATCCCTCACTCAACCTTTTACTTTAGCCCACACAATTCATCCAAGACTAGGACAGTTGGTTGAGACAAAGAGGCTTCTAGAAGAAGTAAAACAAGCGAATATGAGAGTTGATTAAACTGAAAAAAAAAATATGCTCTCGTTCAAGAAGAATTGAGTTTGATGAAGCAACAATTAGCCATGTTGTTGGAGAAATAGGCTACAGACACTTCAACAAGCACCAGTCACGTGCATCTGCATTATGAGGAAGACTTGGATGATCAGCCCGTTCCTTGAAAATGGCACATCTTTGTTTTTGTTCAAATTGCACATACATTTTCTAAAAATTTACTTTCTTAATTATATTATAGGATACTAATAAAGTTGCTTTAGACATTAATCTCTTACATTTTAGTTTTTCATTTTTCAGGTTTCAGTGCAATCCTTCTCTCTTCCATGGTGGATTGTGGGTTGGAGGTGGATGTTATTAGGTTTTATAGAATAAGTAGGAAAACTTAGAATGAGATGCAACTCTGACTGTAATGACAATATTAGGACTTTTTGTGTGACTGTAATGACAATATTAGGACTTTTTATGTGCTGTAATGACAATATTAGAACTTTTTATGTGACTGTAATGTGATTTTGGACACATGGACACATTCGATCTTGGACTCATGGACTTTTGTGTGACTTTAATTTGTCCTAATTAAAGTCACAATGTACTTAGATTTTATGTTTGTAATTTTAGTTCTAAATAAATGAAATGATATCCTAGATTGCTGGAATGCTGGATTGTTTGAAATGTATCTAGATGTAGGTTTTGACAGTGGATTCTGGTAGTGGGTTCTGGAAATGGATGCAATTTAGCGTCTGGGATGTAACCAGAAACAGAAATTTCATTTCAAATTTAGCAAGTATTTGCGTCGACCTAACCCACGCTAGGCCGATGCCGACTATTAAAATGTCAATTGTTTGCGTCGATCTAACCCACGCACAACCCCTAGTTTCAGATTTTCAATTCAATCATGTGTGGGCTTAGCCTACGCACGTAAAGTTATGTTAATGTTTCGTGGGCTTAACCCACGCAAAGCCCACGCAAAACATAGAAGATATGTTGAATTATCTACATTTACATCGTCCTGACCGACGAAAGTTTTTTTAAAATTTTTCACTTTTTCTAATGTTCGTGGGTTTGACCATACATAAGAAATTCTTATTATATTCTTTATTAGTTTTCGTCGATTGAGCCGACGATTAATACGCGGCAAAAATTTGTCCCCGTTTGGCCGACGCAAACAAGCTTTGCATCGAGGAAATGGGCATGGTCATTTTCCCGTCGCTGGACCGACGCCTATTGGAGTTTTATGATTACTATCATCTTGATAAGCCAAAAGATATGAAAAGAGAAAAGCGAAAGCAAAGAGAGAAAGAAACAGAGAAAACTTTTTGATATATTCACTGTACTGTGGCCAAACATGGTTTATATATATAGAGTTTAGAAAAGGGAAAACTAACTAAATATGTAGAAACTAACAAACTAACAAATTACGTAAAAACTGGTAAAACCCAACACCCCCCCATAAGCTCAAGAGTGAATATCAAGTAATCCAAGCTTAGACACAACACTTTTGAAGATGCCAGGATCAAGTGCCTTTGTGAAGACATCAACGGCTTGATGCGTGGAAGTTATAGGTAGGAGCTGGAAGAGTTTGGCCTAAACCTTCTCACGGACGACGAGACAATTTATTTCGATATGTTTCGTTCGTTCGTGAAAAATGGGGTTCAAAGCAATGTGACGTGCTGATTGGTTGTCGCAGTATACCATAGTTGACTCTTTTGGTTTAATCTACAGTTCATCCAATAAGTATTTCAGCCACTGAATCTCACAAGTGAGAGTGGCAAGGGCCCTGTACTATGCTTTTGATGAAGACCTTGAGATGGTGGATTGTTTTTTCGATTTCCAACTTATTAAGGATGAACCAAGGAAGACGCATAGTCCAGTTGTAGATCGACGTGTGTTGGGACAAGTTGCCCAGTCAGAGTCACAAAAGCCCTTTATTTGTAGAGTTGAGTTGTTGGAGAAGAAGAGACCTTGTCTAGGTGCTGCTTTAATGTAGCGAAGGACACGATGGGCAGCTGCGAGGCATTCTTTTGTGGGGGATTGGATGAATTGACTTAGGAATTGTACGGCATATCTGATATCAGGCCTGGTTTTTGTTAGGTAAAGAAGTCGCCCTATCAGTCTTTGATATAGGGTGATGTCTTAAGAGGAACTCCTCCTTCGAACAAACCTTTAGTGTCTTTGGTAATAGGGGTAGCACAAGCCTTTGAAGCAAGGAGACCATTGTCAGCTAAGATGTCTAAGGCATATTTCCTTTGTGAGACATGGATTCCCTCACTTGATCTAGCAATCTCCAGCCCGAGAAAATATTTCAAATTTCCCAAATTTTTTACTTTAAAGGTGTCATCTAGGGATTGCGTGATTTGCTCAATATCAGAGAGATGATTTCCTGCAAGTATAATATCATCAACGTACACTAAAAGAACAATGATGTTAGTCTCGAATATTTGTACAAACAATGAATGATCATATGCAGATTAAGAAAAACCAGAGGCTTTAAGGTGAGATGAGAGCTTCGCAAACCATTGCTTGCTGGCTTGCTTCAAGCCATACAAGGTTTTCTTCAATCTACAAACTTGCCTGCTTTCAATATCAGCACACCCTGGTGGAGGAAGCATATAAACTTCTTAATCTAGATCTCCATGGAGAAATGTGTTGTTCACATCCAATTGTTTCAAAAACCAATTCTGGGCAGGAGTAATGACAAGTAGGAATCTGATGGTGGTTAACTTTGCTACAAGGGAAAAAGTATCCAAATAGTCGATGCCCTCCAGTTGAGTGTAACCCTTGGCTACCAACCTTGCTTTGTAGCGTTCTACCTCACCATTAGCATTATATTTTACCTTATAAACCTATCTGCAACCTATGGGCTTTTTGTCTCGAGGTGAATCAACAATTTCCCAAGCCTCATTTTGTTCAAGAGCTCTAATTTCTTCTGTCATGGCCTTCCTCCATTCGGGAAAATGACAACTTCACTGTAAGAAGATGGCTTTCTATTGGTGGACATAGCAAGAACATATTTCAAGTGTGAAGAAGAAAGTTTACTGTAGCTGAGACATGAAGATATAGGATAAAGGATATCTTAACTATTTTTGTTTGTATAAGAACTAAGTTGGCAATGATAGTCTTCTATTTTGAGTAGAACGTCTCAAAGAATCAGTAACATTTTCAATTTGAGATTCAGTGTGTGGATGATTGTGTTCAGTTTGCACATTTCCAGCATTGTAATTGATAGATTCAAAAAAAGGATTAAAATATGATATTTGATAAGTATTATTTGTTTGCAAAACAGGATCAATATGGTTTGCATAAGGAAACACCTTTTTCATAAAAACCAACATCTCTGGAAACAAAAGTTTCTCTACTATTAATGTCCAGCACAACATATCCTTTGGTTCCATTCTGGTAACCTAAGAACACACATTTTCTAGCTCTTGTGTCAAATTTAGACTTATTTCTTTGCAAGCTAGAGGAAAAACACAAGGATCCGAACACCTTAACATCATTTAAATTTGGAGTGATCTCATATACTAACTCATAAGGGGTTTTTTTCTTTCAAGACTTTAGTTGGTAAACGGTTTATTAAAAAAACAGCTTGCATAACAGCATAGGACCATAAAATCATAGGAATGTTAGATTGAAAAATAACGCTTCTAATAACTTCCAGAATATGCCTATGCTTTCTTTCTATAATAGAATTTTGTTGGGGGTTTCTATGCAGCTGGTTTGATGAATTATACCAAGATTATCATACAAGTCTCTACACATAAACTCACTTCCATTATCAGAACATATGATTTTAATTTTCTTTTGAAATTGAGTGTTAATCATGATCACAAACTTTGTTATAGCATCTCTTATTTCAGCTTTCGTTTTCATTAAGAACACCCAACAAAACCTGTTGTGGTCATCCATTATAGTCAGAAAGAATCTATGTCCATGTATAGAGGTGGTGCCATAAGGCCCCCAAATGTCAACATGTATCAAATAAAAAACATGCTCAAAATACGAGCTACTATTATTAAAGGAAAGGCTAGTCTGCTTTGAAAAATGACATACATCACAGGGTTTGGTTTCACTAAAAACAATGTAAGGAAAATGTTTACTGAAAAGATGTAGAACTTTATCTGAGGGATATCCCAGCCTTTTGAGCCAAATTCCCCCATCTTGATTCTTCGAGTTATTATGATGTCCCTCAGTGATGTTGGAGAAGGAATTTACAATCTTCTTTGTGGCTGACAATTGCAGCAGGTATAATCCTTCTTGGAGCTTAACTTCTCCAATCATCTTCAAAGAACGGGCATCTTGGATCTGACACAACTCAGAGGAAAAAATTAGTTTCCAGTTGTGGGATCTAACAATCTTTTGCATAGAAATAAGATTGAATGCAAACTCGGGTACAAGAAACACATGCAAGAAAAAAATTATCAAATAGTTGTACAGTCCCATCATAGTGTGCAAATATATGTGACCCATTTGGCAGTTTAATACATGTGGATTTTATTTTTCTAAAAACTACAAAATTAGAAATATCAAAGGTAACATGGTCTGTTGCTCCGATATCTAGAATCCATGTAATGTTTCTGTTCTTACCATTTGAAACCTTCTCACCAGTAGAATCAGACATCAGATTGTTAACTTTGTGAGAAACATCACCTTTGGCTTCTTGGATCATTTTCATGATTTGAAGCATTTGTTCATATGAGAAAATACTACCTTCCTTGCTTGGTCGTTGATCATGCTGTTTAATTACAATTTCGTCTTTTTCAGCAATAGTGTTGTTAACCACCTTTTCACCTTTGGTCTTGTACTAAGGGGGATAGCCGTGCTTAGCATAGCACTCATCTATGGTGTGGTATAGTTTGTGGATAGCTGCATTGTTTGCCATTATTCTGATTCCTATTTTTGTCTCGTCCTTGTCCTTGTCCCTTCCAATTCTCATGATTCTTGGAATTTCTTTGATCCTCAGTGTTCGCTGCAGCCACCAAGATCTTACTGCTTTCTATGGTGTTCCCAATTAGTTGTCGTTCTTGTTGCATAACAAGAGAGAAGACACGATTTATACCTTGCAGTGGCTCCATTAGCAAAATTTGTGTCTTCACAGTACCATAAACGTCATTGAGCCCTTTTAGAAAACACATGATGTACTCGGATTCTTTGTGCTTAATAACAGTTTTGATGAAGTCACATTCACACTTAACCTTACAGGTGCAGCTTGGTGTTGGTCTGAGAGACTCAAGTTCTTCCCACAACGCCTTGAGATCCGTGAAAAAATTTGTGACAGATCTTTCTCCCTGTTTGGTTGAATGTAGTTCTTGAAGAAGATTAGAGATCCTGAAGTAGTTCTTGTAGTGATCTGATCTTGTTATTTTCTGGTTTATCACTAGAAGCACTCTTCAATTCTGTTATTTGATCAAGTCTTCTTCCAAAACATAGTAGGTATAGGTTATGGACTCATGCCTATAATCTAGTGTGTCCCAAAGATCACAATATGTTGTAAACGTGATTAATAGCAAGATAAATTGTCAATAACAGAGTTGAGTTCTTCATTTTATGCCACTGTGATTTTTTTGTTTTGCTTGATTTGTGATGCTTGTATGTTGTAGTTGATTTGGTTTAGCAATAGGAGTAATTCTGAATCTATTTTCGCTTTCAAATTAACATTTCTATTAAAGTATAATGCAAATTCTAGAACAATCTAGAAAAATCTAAGATAGAGTTATTGAAATGTAATGAAACTTCTAGAGTATTGGAAAAAAGCTTAGGATAGGAAGAAAATTCAAGAACATTGTACTATGTAGAAAACTCTAGAAGTATTTGCATTAGTTCTAGCTAGGAGTTTCTAGAATAATCTATGGGTCTATAAATACCCATGTATCCTACCATTTGTAACATCAAGAACAACTAACACAACATCCAATACAACTACTCTCAACTACAAAATACATTTCTCCAACTACTACTTTCACAATCTACTATCTACACATTTTCTCTATCCCTTCAACTATCCCTTTCACAACCTTGAAATACTAACAGGCATAGCTATGTTAATCTCTCTCGCACTCGATCTCCTGATCGACAACTCTGAATCGATACAATGAAGATAACATATGGGAGAGTGACCCTAAGTATAATGATTGTCCTATGAGGTACCGTATGGGGCTCATGTTTTCTTTTGTCCATCAAGGCTGATCCATTAAAACATTGTCCACAGACCCAACTTAATGGATCAGATCCATTGACATAATCATAATCTAACTTGTGAACACATTCAAAGGATATAAGAATCGGTCTATCATGCACTTAGTTTAATCTAATGGATCCTTGATGCATACTTTATCTGGTCATTTTGCCGAAGATGATTGATCGACGCATGCGTAAATGGGGTTTGGTTTTATAGATCATCATCCTAAGTGGTTGAATCCAACCTGAGGTATGTTATATTATAGATAAAGATCTTTATTGATGCATGGGTCTTCCTTTCTTTTTTTTAGTATGGGTTTTCGCCTCATCCGGTACATGTATCTAAGCTGGTAGTATCAAGTCGATGATGCATTAAGACTTGTTGTTCGATAGGCAAATATAGGAACTATTACCACCCTATTATAATAGAATAATAGAATTACGGACTCATATCTACAAATAGGATATTCGTGAGAGACTTTCTTTTACTAATAGATTGAAAAGAATGATTTGCATTTCAAGTGAAAGATGTTTTCAATTCCCTCCCGAAATAGAATTGGAAAGAAGACACTTAAAGTGCCTTTTCGCTAGTAAGATCAATACAAAAACAATTGTGTTTCACTGTCACAGGAATAGACAAAGAGCGATTGGAAGCCTTCTACTTCACCTGCGGTGCTAAACTCTAAACTAAAGCTCTATTAGAATAGGGTTTCATTTTTTCTATGGTCCGAACGCTCAGAATTCGAATGAGTTGAATCAGGCACAAATCCATTTTTCGCTGCCTCGACGTCACTCCATTAGCCTCATCATTAGGACAAACGATTTATCTTTATTTCCTATCTCTCTAGAAAGGAGTAGTAATAGAAGGTTAGGTTTTCATTGGGTATGATAATGAGTGTCGATCTGGGATACTCCGAAGGGCGACTAGGTCAGTCCATTGAAAGAGGCAGAAAAGGCCAACTATTCACCATCGGGAAATAGATCAATCTTTGGCTGGCCTATACACCAATGGTCCTTGATCTGCTCTTAGTTGTCTACAGGATAGTTGACTTCTTTCCTATTGAGGTTGGTTACAAAGCGTGCAAAGGTTTTTCCTCTTACTTGTTCTTAGTTAGGGGCAAGACAATTCATTTATAGAGATCAGTGCATATTATACTCTGTGTTATAAACTCTTTGTCTTTTCTATCAATAAGGGCGATGCCCGACCGATCAACGGCCTAACTGTAGCTTAATGCTAGAAAGAAGATATCTCTAAAGAAGGACCGAAGGGACAAAATTGAAATGAAACGTTTGCCCTAGATTATAATTTTTTCTTATTATGTGATCTTGTCTTTCCTGCTACTGATGTGTGAAGGTCTTGCTCGAGTCTCCAAGAGGTGTCCCCACCGGTTATCAATCTTGACTAAGGTGCTTTCTGACCTGCTCTTCCTATTATGCATGAAGCTGCTGATTTGGCTCTACTCAACGTCCCTATCCTTATTTAGAAAATGAAAGAATTGGGGGTGATAATGTAGAGTCAATTAGGTGGAGGCTTTTGGCTGGATCGAACCTATCTCGTTATGTCGTATATATGAGTCTGCCCTACTGAAACTCTCTAGTCTGCATAGTCTATTTCAATGCTTCTTACCAGGGACCCACATCAAGGAATGATTTCTCTTTCGTGGTTGGTTGGGAGGAAAGGGAAGTGGGTTGTGGGTCCCTAGTCGCTTTACTAGCCATTTTTCGATGCACGAGGAATTGAGGAATTGTCTGAAAGTGAAAGACATCATTAGTAGGCAACCAAGCGAAGATTCTAGTGTGATTGGGCATAAATAAGTGTAGTGAAGAGAGATCAAATCCTCTCAACTCATATTTCCCACAGAGTTCGTTGGTCAAACCAACGATTCTCTTCTCAAAGTAATAGAGAGATCTTTTTTTAATTAGACTTCTATCAATGCAATGAAAGAACCATCCTTTCTTATTGGTAGATCGAAGTCCATGGTCTATTTCGGGTTCACTCGAAGCTTTGGCAGGTGTGATGTACATGCACTCATTTCAAGGGGTGTAACACTTCTCAATTTAGGCTTAATATTTATCCTATATACCATGTTTGTATGGTGGCTCGATGTTCTATGTGAATCCACATTGGAAGGACATCATACCAAAGTTGTACAATTAAGACCTCAATATGGTTCTGTTTCGTTCATTGTATCACAGGTTATGTTCCTTTTTGCTTTTTTTCGAGCTTCTTCTCATTCTTCTTCGGCACCTACGGTAGAGATCAAAGGTATTTGGCCCCATTTAGGGATTTGGGTTTTAGATCCTTGGGAAATCCCTTTTCTTAATACCCTTATTCTCCTTTCATCCGGAGTAGCCGTAACTTGGGCTCATCATGCTATACTTGCAGGGAAGGAAAAACGAGCAGTTTATGCTTTAGTAGCTATCGTTTCATTAGCTCTAGTAATCACTGGCTTTCAAGGAATGGAATAATATCATGCACCCTTCACTATTCGGATAGTATTTATAGTTCTACCTTTTTCTTAGCTTCATATGATTATAGGTACTCTTTTCTTAATCATATGTGGTATTTGCCAATATCTTGGTCATCTGACCAAGGAGCATCACGTTGACTTTGAAGCAGCTGCGTGGTACTAACATTTTGTAGACGTGATTCGGCTATTCCTATTTGTCTCTATTTATTGGTGAGGAGGTATATGAAGGAATGAAACAATGGATTGAGGATTGAAAGCTCGAAGACAAAGAGAACCGGGCTTTTCAAAAGAATTATTGTTGCTTTCCCACTCCCTTTAATTTTAATATAAAAAAAAGTCTCTTCCACTTTACTACCAAATCTCTCTTTATTCTGGCACATAAATGAAGGGATCTAAGAGATTATGGCAGAAAGAAGAAGAATATGTTCACAAGAAATTACCCGAAATTGGATATTGGTCTATTTGAGATTGTTCTTTTTAATCGTAATCAAAGATGTTTTCTTGTCTCTCGTTTCTTTTCTAAGCGAGAAGAGAAGGCTTCAAGCCCTAGAAGTCAAGACTAATATACTTTTTAAATAGAGAGAACAAGAAACTGTCCAGAGCAGAGTTAGGACAATGCGAGGTTAGTCCAGTTACAGGTAAGCTCATGAATGCCTTTTTTCTTTTTATAAGGAATACCTCTTTCAAGTGAGTGAAGTTAGCTGAAGGGAATGCTCTAAGTAACCAGTCCTCCCAGTCGATAAGGAGAAACCCCTCTTTCTTATTGTTAGGATGACTTAAAAGAAGGTTAAAGACTAATGAAGAAAGGAAAGGTGAAAAAAGCGGGATGTGAGATTCCTAATAAAAATTAAAGGAATCTTGTTATAAGAATGAAATGAATCCTCCCAGTTCTAACATATCTAATGTATAAGTTTTTTTTGTGCTATATCTAATAATTAATTAATCATCCTATTATAATTCTCATAAATCAGGATAGGGAATTTTATAAGCTATTCCATCAAAATATTTTGATTTTAGTATTGAGTGGTTGCTCATGGTACAAACATCACCTTGTGTAGAATAATACATTTCAACTCCTTCAATTTCATTCAATTTGATTCAGTTTATATAGCTTGTAAGTACTTGTTTATTAAGATCACTAGAATAATAGGAAACCAAAACATTGTAAGGGTACATTAATTTTTATCTTTTAAAAGTTAAAATAGTAAATATGAATAAATTCGAATAACATACATTCATACTCCAAAGATGTAGTGATCAAATTCGTTATACAAAATCATAATATCTATAAAGCTAATTTTTTATTTTTAACTTTTTTCATGCACTGTCTCTTGGCCTACTTGAGTAAATGAATTCAACATAAACCAAACTAAGAATGAACGTAAGTATTAAAATTTTTCATTGTTATGTCTTGTCACAATATTTTATTCAATTAAAAATTAAAAAATTATTATTAAAATTTATTTTCCAATTAAAATTCAATACAAAGTTGCTATATCAACCAACCACCTACCCAACTAAAGAAGTGCTTTGATAATATTATAATTTTACGAACAACATTATAATTTTGCGTACAAAGTTATAATTTTAAATTATAATTTTGCGTACAAAGTTATAATTTTAAATTATAAATTTGTACGTAATATTACATAGTAATTTGCATCCTATGTCGAAACTTTCATAGGATCTCCGTCCCATCCTCTTTTGTGGAGATAGCCCATATAATCCTCTTTGTTTAAAAAAACTTTTTCCTTAATTTATAAGTTGACCTTCTCAGCCAAACAACTACACTCACCATGTTGAAAGGGAGTTTGTTTTATGGGTCAAGTGGACCTCTTCTTTTTCATCCAGTGTAAGATCCGTTAAATTTAATTAATTAATAAATGCGGGCAGTGGAAGCCTTCATGACATTTAATTATGACAAGTATGTTGTGGAAAAGTATTAGCTCAAGTGGTTGAGAATACGTGAGTGTGTGATAGGACTTGAACCTATGTATGTCATTTATGTGCTATTTTAAATTATAATTATTTTAATTATGTAATTGTTTTATATAATATTTTGGTTGTGGGGAGTGATATTATATTCTTAAATGACTAAGAATTATCACGAAGCATGAATTGGTTGAATGGTTGTGCATTAAATTGGCATTGGCATGGTTATGGGTTTGAACCTTGGTACAAAATTAAGGAAAAACAGTGATTAGAGAGTGAATTAAAGGAGCTAAATTGAGGTGGTGCTAAGGAGACCATTGGTGATCAAAGAGGGAGCTCTAGCATTGCATTTTAAGCAAGGAAACCAGGTTAGGGGAGCTTTACGCGTTAAATTTATTTTAAGTCTCATTGGCATGCTAAATAGAGTAACTTTATGCGTTAATTCCATGTTTAAATCTGATTGACATACTAAATATAGTAGCTTTACATGTTAATTAGTTTAAGTCTGATTGGCATGCTAAATATGGTATGATTATGCATGAATTTTTTTATTCCATTTAAAGCTTGTGGTTCTGGAAAATTTCCAGAAACTGTCTGGTCGGCGATGAACTGTCGCTAGACGATTCATTCCTTTTCTAGGTCATTTAGGGTTCCTGTAGAGGAACCACCTGCCAAATATTGTGTAAAATAGCTTGTCTGACCAACGTTGACCCGCCCTTGCCCAAAGTTGACTGGTTGACCAGTCTTGACTCTTTGACAGTCCATTGAAAGGCTGCCACGTGTTAAAGTAGTCTCTCTCCATTAGGGTTTGACTGTCGTGAGTCGTTGTGCTATGGTTATAGTGGTTGACGCGGTGGCGGCGGAAATGCCAGAGGGGTTGGGTCCGCGACTGTTGCGGAAAGGTGAGGATGGGTTCATGTTCTAGAGATGCGGTGGTGGTCACGTAAATGGCTTGCGGCTGCAGGTCATAATGATGCTGCCATTGAGGGATCGAGTGTGGCGACTTCACGTTCAAGCATTGTGCTGCCATGAACGTTGCTGCGAAGATGAAGATGCAGTCATGGCGATCCCGACGTGATGCACAAGGAAGACGACGCTCGCGAACTCTGATGTTGCAGTAGTGGTGGCTGCATTTTCCGGGGAGTACAAGTGTGGATGTGTGGTTTCGTGTGGTGATAGCGTCGAGCACGGTGGTTCCTGTGAGGAAGAAGGTGTGGCGCGAGTGCAAGTGTTGTTCCGTGCTTAAAGGTCTCGTGCTCTATCAATGGAGGTTGTCGCAGTTGCTGGTGCGCGTTGGTGCGGTGCTGCCGGTGGTTCTGGGTTGCTCCGGCGAGTTACAAACGCGGGGCATGAAGGCTTTGCGAGCTTGAGTGGCTCGTTAATGGAGGTTTTCTGGCAGCGTAATGACGGAGGAAGAAGGAGGCGCGACGAAGAAGTAATGGAGGTTGTCTTGGGCTACGGCAGATAACAACGACGGTGACGCGACAGAAAAGGGGCTGCGTTCTGACGAGCTGCGGCGGACGGATGTGGTGGTAGCTGTCGTGGAGGATGGCGACTGCGACAATGAAGATGGTGAGAGAGAAAGAAAATTATGGTTAGGGTTTTGGTTGTGTGAAGGAGAGAGGGTGATGAGGTGTCATTCCATGATTGGGTATTTTAGTGAGTGGAGGATTGCGGACGTGGCAAGCTTTAATTGGTTATTTTAGTAAGTGGAGGATTGCTACGTTGTGTAATCTAGTTGAGTGGAGGTTAAGTGATATTAGGGGTCCAAATTAGTAAAAAGAAGGGGTGCAGAACAAAGTCAGAAGACCTAATTTCAGGAGGGGTGTGGAAAATAAAAACTGGAGGTGCATTTAGCTATAGAAATATTCCTTCTCAGAGTTAGATGGCCAATTGCAGAAGAGGGGTGTGAAAATGAAAACTAGAGGTGCATTTAGATCCATAAATATTCCTTTTCAGAAATTGATGACCCAATTGTAGAAGGGGGTGTAAAAATGAAAGCTGGAGCTACATTTAGCTCCAAAAATATTCCTTTTCAAAAATAGATAGCCCAATTGCAGACATGGAGTGTGGAAATGAAAATTGGGGGTGCATTTAGTACCTGAACTATTCCTCTCCCAATCCTGATTTTGGGACTTATTTTATGACTTGAAATATTCCTAATTCACACTCTTAAGGACCTAAATTAAATTTCAGTTGCATTATTAAACTTAAAACTATCCAATAATATACTATGCAACTAAAAATCAATTCTTAAAAGAAAGAGATATTAAATCCCCAAATTTTAAACACCTAATGAGGACAAAGGTTCATACTCATCATACCCTCTAAACAGTCTAGAAGTGGAAAGTCTTTGGCGCCTAGTGAGCAATGCCAGGCGATAATGTTGAAGCATAATTATATTTTGCTCGTTTGATTTGCGTGGTTTACAAGGCTTCTAGGATAACTTAAAGGTCGGCTTGCTGGTGTTCCTTGAGTTGTGGCTTGGAACGTATCCCTTTAGTTGTGGCTCGAGATAGGAGTTAAGCATGTGGCATTCCTTGAGTTGTGGCTCAAAATGACATCCCTCGAGTTGTGGCTCGAAATGACATCCCTCGAGTTATGGCTCGGGATGGCGAATGAACACGAGGAACCCTTGAGTTGTGGCTCAGGTTGGCGAGTGTTGTCGGTGTGAGTGTGATGGTTGTGGCCCGCACGGATGGGTCCAGATAGATTGCCTTCCTCGAAAATTAGCTGACGAGTTTGGTAGTCTTTGAACGTTACGAGCTATGTTCGTATTGGGAACTCCACCTAGCGTTACGGTGTGTGATCCATAGTATGGTTTCCAGCATGTGCTCCATCGGTTGAGGCCGATAGGTGTGGCAGCAAGACACCTTAAGATACTCACTAGAAGACGTAGAACACGGTTGACATGGTAGTGGTCATGTGTTATGGAATCAAAGGATAGAAATTCCTTTGGTGTACTTGTGTGATTTATCTGATGAAGATATATGCTTTATTTATATGTTTATTCTGTTTGCTCACCCGATCTGTTTGTGTTTGGCGATGATCGTGTACGCGGTACACGGGAGCAAATGATATTCAGGTGGATCTGGTGAGGCCTAGAGACGAAGCGGGACTAGTATTGGGAGAAGATTTTTATCAGAGTTTTTATTATGTTTTGTAACAGTTGTAATATTTTATATTATTAAACTTGGTTTTTATTATGGATTTTAGGTTTGAGTTGTAGTAGAGGTTTTGAGATTATTTATTACTACTATAAGGTTTTAATTTTCCTGCATTTTTTGGGAATATAAGTTATAATAAATGAAGTTTTATTATTTATTTCTTTATTCTATTATTTAATCTGTAATATCCGATCGGGATGTTACATCCAGCCCATTTATTGCATTACTAACAAAATTTATCACTAATTGCTGGTGTACCCTGAGTAAACACACATACATTATATATGATAGAACTAACACATGAAAAACTATATTTGCAAAGTTTTTTTTGTGCTATATCCAATAATTAATTAAACATCCTATTATAATTCTCACTAGATGAGAAACCAATGTGAGGAATTTTATAAGTTATTCGATCAAAATATTTTGATTTTAGTATTGAGTGGTTGTTCATGGTAGAAACATCACCTTGTGTAGAATAATACATTTATGCTCCTTCAATTTTCTTAAATTTGATTCAGTTTGTATAGCTTGTAAGTACTTGTTTATCAAGATCACTAGAATAATAGGAAACCAAAACATTGTAAGGATACATTAATTTTTATCTTTTAAAAGTTAAAATACTTAATAAAAATAAATTCGAATGATATACATACATACTCCAAAGATGTAGCGATCAAATTCGTTATACAAAATCATAAAATCTATAAAGTTAATTTTCTTTTAACTATTTACATGCACTGTCTCTTGGCTTACTTGGGTAAACGAATTCAGCTTAAATTAAGCATACACACAACTAAAATGAACGTAATTATCAAAATGTTTCATTGTTATGTTTTATCACAATATTTTATTCAATTAAAAATTAAAAAATTATAATTAAAATTTATTTTCCAATTCAAATTCAATTCAAATTTGCACTATCAACCAACCACCCACCCAACTAAAGACGTGCTTTGATAATATTATAATTTTACGAACAAGATTATAATCTTGTGTACAAAGTTATAATTTTAAATTATAATTTTGCATACAAAGTTATAATTTTAAATTATAAATTTGTACGAAATATTATATAATAACTCGCGTCATAAGCATAATCTCGATTTTAACTAGTGTGATCCTATGTCGAAACTTTCATAGGATCTCCGTCCCAATCCTCTTTTATGGAGATAACCCATATAATTAATATTATCGATCTTGATTGATATTGTGCTCTGATTTGATTTCTGTAATGTGTTGCTATCATGACCAATTCCATCTTTATATTGTTCATTACAATTAAGGATGAGATTGCATTGATATTGCAAGGTGTGATTATAAATACGCACCTTGTCATATGAAAAGGGACCCAAAAAAAATTCTTTACACTTCTCTAATTCTTTCCCATCATTACTTCCACATACATACCTCCTTTTTTATCTCTCTTTCAAAACAAAAAAAGGACCGAAAAAAATTCTCTACACTTCTCTAATTCTTTCCCATCATCACTCCCACATACACACGTCCTTTTTTTATCTCTCTTTAAAAGAAAAACATATTGGAGGACGCAGAAAAAATAAGAAGATAGTTATAGTGTAGGGAACAAAAGAAGGAGATTCATAAAGAAGAGGAGGAACTGGAAAGTTTAACCGGTATGTCAATGCCAAATTTTTTCATTTATTCATTCCCAAATTTTCACTATATTTTGTTTTAATATTATACATTTTTTTTCACCTACTTTTGGGTTTCTTTTTTTTTTATCTTATTTTAAAAATCATAACAAAAAATAGTTTTCATCATTTCTTTAGTGTTTGTCTAACACCAATTTTCAAAAAAAAATTCTTCAAAAAAAAAAAATATATATATATATATATATATAAAACTAAAATAAAAAGTGTTTTTTTTTGTTTAATTTTTAGTGTTTGTCCGACCGCTCGTGTCGCATAATACCTATTTCCAAATAATTCAAATTTACAAAAACAAACATAAAAAAGGTTTTCAAAATTATAAAAAAAATTAAATCAAATAGTTTTTCATAAAGAACTACGTAACCTTGATTCTCCATTGTGAATGGAGATACGTAGGAGCGAGGATTAATCCTCATCAGGCCAAAAAAAACAATAAAATATTGTTTCTTTTGTAAGTTCATTTTTTATTATTTTCGGGAAAACTAAATATTTTGAAAAACCACATAACTTTTGCAAATTTAATTAAAGGT
>Ga0209389_1000551_pt1 | contig 22861 bp, 13 predicted proteins | sample CowpearedBW_FD_187526 | JGI IMG/M metagenome (GOLD analysis project Ga0209389, IMG submission 187526) | Root nodule microbial communities of legume samples collected from California, USA - Cow pea red BW (SPAdes) (version 2) | ecosystem: Host-associated > Plants > Roots > Nodule | place: USA...
CCAATTCATATTTCATACTAACCAATACAATTCAATAATCATAAAACCCACAACACGTTTTAATATACACAAAATAATACAAATTTAATAACACACAAAAAAATTAGCATAAATAGGACTCGAACCCAAGTCCTTTCACACAATAGAAGTACTTTCAACCACATAAGCTAGTACTTTTCCATGTCATACACTCCGCATTTATTACTTTAAAGGTTCCCCTTACCCACATTTATCCACTTAATTACTTAATTAATTATTTAATTTTTCCTGGGTCTTACAAACAATCTCATAACACCACTAAGGCAAACAAAATTGCGGAAAATTGCGGAAAATTCCTTGAAGCAGATGAAATTGATTCCTTTTGGGAATACTTACATTCACAAGGATGACATGCCTCCCTCGGACCATGAAGAAGAAGAGAATCCTCCCACTGCTCTTATCCCTCCTGTTGACACAAATATTGACTCATCTAGTGGAGTTGGTGGCTCACCCTCTTCTTTAGAGGATCACATTTTAAACCTAAACCAGAGACTTGAAGAATTCTTTCTCCTCTCCACTAACCGACATGAAAAAGTCACTAGCTTAATTAGAGGACTAGATTCTAGGATTTCTAATCTAGAACATAAGTTTGAAAAATATGATGAAGATGATGACATGAGTCAAGCATTTTAAATGTCTACATCATTGTTATTATTTTTATTGCTATTGTAAAGTGTTTACAATTGTTACTATTCCTTAATAAAAATCCATTTTAGTTACCATTATCTAATTGAGGGGGAACTTTTCTCTTAAAACTTTTTTGAAATCATCAAAACAGGGGGAGAAAAAGTTTAAAAGTTTAAACCAAACAATGCTACTAACAAATCTACTTGTAAGATTTTTGATTGTAGATACTTTAAACATATTGTTTTGATCATCATTAGAAAGGGGGAGATTGTTGGCAAAAGCAAATAAAAGTCTAATGCTGAAGCAAGATTTTGATGATGATAAGAGAAACCTAAAAGTCATTTGGAAGTCAATTTGAAGAACATGTATTTTTTTGTTTAAAGATATCTTGTAAATAATAATTAGATTAGTTAGAATCAACAAGAAAAGATAAAAAATCTAGTATTTCTCGAAAAATCAATGTGATAATCGATTATCACTTGGATAATCGATTATCCTGACTTGAGTCAATTTTTTCAGAAAAGCACCTGAATAATCGATTATCACTAGTGATAATCGATTATCCTGATCAGTTGAGCATGACTGTTCAGTTTTTGACCTAATTTTTGGAACCCCTATTTAAGGAACATCAGAGTTACTTCTAACTTACCTTTTTGAGAAGCTAGAGTGCTAGTGTTATTCCTACAAAGAGTGTTCTCTGAGTGTTCTGAAAAGAAGCTTTGAAAAACCTAGTGTGGGTAGAGCGATAACTTTTCTTGAGAGGTTTTCTAGAAGATTGAGTGTTGTTGCTGTTGCTAGCAAAGCTAAGGTCAAGGTTCTCTATGTGATTCAAAAACCAAGAGGAAGGGGTGAATTGGTTTTAAGCAATAAAATAATACTTTAAAATTTTTCCAAATTTTATCGATTAAATCAAATATTCATTTCTTTAAACACAATAGTAGATGAAATAAAGAGATAGAGAAGAAGATTGAAGACAAGTATTTATACTGGTTCGAATCAAAAGACCCTACGTCCAATTGTTAATCTCTCAAAAACGAGATTAACTAAATCACTAACAAATATCAGATTACAATCAGATAATAAAAGAGTAAGGAAAGAAAACACCTCTTTTTGTCCAAACGCTTAAACATTCCGCTGCGCGATACCAACTAGAGGGAGGGATGTTGTTGTAGTTGTGCCACCGCTGTTGTTGTCGTTGACATTGGTTGCCCCAAAATCGAGGCAAAAAGATCATTTTAGTTTTTTTTTTAATTTTTAATGTCTTTTAAGCCTCGGTTGCCTCCAAAATCGAGGAAGTAAAGGATGAATATCTGTTATGAACTGAGGTAGAAAGGTCAACCTTTTTTTACCTCTACTAGAAATGCCTCAGGTCTACAATTGAAGCAAAATTTTCAAAATACCACGGCCGAAACCCTTTCTTGCACTATATTGAATATCTATTATTAGTGAACATTGTCGAGCTTTAATGAGCATTAAAGTCTTTTTTTTTTGGGCGGAACTTGTACAAAAAATTATTTATAGGTTTGGAAATTAATTTGAAATCATAAAAGAATAAAAATGGTATAGAAAAAAAAATAAAAGAATAAATTGACTTGCTAAGGACATGTCAAAACAAAATGGGTAAAACAGTAAATTAATAATATCTAATGAATGAAAAATCAACATGAGACATTTCTCAGCAAAATAAACATGGGTAAGAATGTAAAATTCCTAGTATGTTATTTTCTTATATTATAATTGAAACTTAGGAGGATATGATCATTTTGTTATTGAGCTATTTAAAAGTAATCATCAATAAGCACATGGCAAATCAGGTCACAATGTCTATATCTAATGAATATATATTATTAGTGAATATTGTCGAGCTTTAATGAGCATTAATGTCTTTTTTTGGGCAGAACTTGTATTACTTGCAAATTCATTTATAGGTTTAGAAATTAATTATAAATCATACAAGAATAAAATTGGTATAGAAAAACACTACTAGAAAATGACAATTTAACCATTGATATTAGCCATTGAAATAATTTAGTCTCAACTTATGACTGAAACAACAATCGAATCAAAGTAGTTGCAAATAGCCACCGATTTAGCAACTAAATAAATGTACAGTAATATTTATAACGATAGCCATGAAATAACGACCGAAAATTTTTAGTATCTAAATATTATGTTTTAGCCATCGATTTAGCAACCAAAATAAATCTTATTTTGTAAAATATATTTAATATGGTAATTAGCCACTGAATATTTTGGTCGCTAAACATTATTTAATATGTAATATTTTATTCACCAATTTAGCCACTGATATAAATTTTACTTTTTGTAAAATATATTTTATATGGTAATTAGTCATTGACTATTTTCGGTTGCTAAACCATACACATAATTTTTTTCATAAAATTATTCAATTAGATTAATTTAACATGATAAAAGTTTTAAATTAATATTTAATATAGATTATAAAATAACTAAATTATTTATTTTCACAATTGTTTCCTCCCACCTCCACCACCACCATTACCACCTTCGCCGCCACCACCACCATCACCACCACCAACTTCACCACCACCGTCAACAACAACATCACTACCACCACAACCACCATTAGAAACACTACAACCACCAACATCACTACCATTAGAAACACTACCACCACCAACATCACCACCACCACCACCACCATTACCACCACCACCATCACCACCACCACCACCATAACCAACATCACCACCACCACAACCACCACCAACACCACTACTACCACCACAACCTTCACCACCGCCATAACCAACATCACTACCACAACGACCACCATTACCACCACATCCACCACCACTATAACCAACATCACCACCATAACCAACATTACACACCCCTACCACCATCACCATCATTGCAACTGTCATGACTACCACCACTCCCTTCATCACCACCACCACCACCACCACTACCACCATCACCATCATTGCCACCTCCACCTTCATCACCAAGATCACCACCACCACCACCACTTATTAGGAGGAATTGACAATGAGGTGAAAAAAATATTTTAAATCTATCATAAAAAAATATAATATGAATCGATTTATTTATGTTAACAAATTTAAGATGAATTTAATATATTTTATTTTTGTCCATCTAAGTCATTGTCCTATAAAATGATTTTGTGACCATTAAAACGTTTGTTCATAAACATGCATTTTTTTCAATTTCTCACTAAGAAATTTTTATTTTAAATTTAATTATTAGACTAATGACATTAAATAAAGTAGTGATTTTTTCGTTTAAAAATAAAAATTAATATCTAATTAGATTAAATTCATAAGAAGTAAATTTTATATTAATATATTGTAATTAATTAAGTTATTTAGTTTCACAATTTCAAATTCTCACTAAAAATTTTCAAATTTTTGTCTTACATTCTTGGCGGTTTCTTGTTTGCTCCGAAACTTTTGGATTTTATTGTTTACTCGAAGTCATTCTTCTCTTCCTCTATTTTGTTTCTATTCATCTTCCACTTATTCACGATACACGGATTACAACCATCAGATAAACCTCCATTTTCCAAAATCTTTCAACCGCACTACTCATAGAGGCTTCCTCTTCACCAATTTTCTTCGAGTTTGCACATGTTTATTCAGATTCTTTGGTTGTTCATTAACACAAAACAGAACCACAAATTACTTTTTCTGATTCTTCTTTTCCACTCACAAAACCTAGCATCTCATCACACCTCCTGTTCATCTTCAACCTAACCGCAACAAATTTCAGCGAGCTCCAATCACCAACAATGGCCACAAACATCAAAACCCTAGACTATTTTTTATACTGAGTAGCGAGCTTCAAGTCACCAGTGACGACGAGACAGCGACGCATCCCTTGTCTTCTCTTGAGCTCTTTGCAACCACCACCATAGGTGTCTTTAAACCCCCCGCAGCTTGTTGCGATTTCCGTTCTCGCTCAACGTCCACATTGTCGTTCATCGTCAAATTGAGTTTCTTCTTCAGCAAGAGCTTCCATATCTCCCACAACATCAGTTGTGATGGCCATAGCCTTTTCCTAGCCTTGGAACACTAGTCATCTCCACCTGAACCCTAGCCTCTGATTGGTACATTGGTATTGTTCGAACAAGTTCATCTGCATTTTCTTAATTAAAATGTTTGGATCAATGTAATGAAATTATGTGGATTGACTTGTTCTTGTTTCTTTTAATTGATAGCATTGTGTTTGTAAGTAAATTTTTTTGTTCATTTTCTGTGTTTGAGGCTACTCGATTTTGGGTTTCATTTTTTTATTAGAGCATGTGGATTAAAGAAGAGTGTATGATTATATGTTAGTCTAGTATTATTGTAGGAGAGGAAGTTTCAAATTTGTTCAAATAATCTAAATTGGGCGTGTTTATTTGTGCATGAAATCATATAATCTGTGTTTGTTTTGATGAGGAGTTTAATTCTATTGGGATTTGAATCAATTTGAGATTTGTTGCTGGATAATCTATATTGTATGTGTGAAACCGTGACTGCATTCATTTATATTCATTTATACCATTGCATATTTTCATAAATCTATAATGTGTGTATGAAATCATATTAATGGCCTACATAATAAGTCACACAATTATATTAAATTTCCAAATTTTCATTATTAAGCCATGTGTCGTCGTATAAGATGTACATCATATTAATGACGGTATAGTGTAGGCTTAGCCCACTCTAACTATTAATTTGGGTATAAGGGTTTGTCCGACACAAAAGGGAACATAAAAAGAAAATATTATTTTATTGAACAAAAGCTTAAACTTGTAATGTAGCAAACACAATGTATTATTTTATTCAGGAAAGCTACATTGCTTTCTCTTACTCCTCGCACTTTTCTGCCTCCCATTTTTTCGCATTCCACTCTTGTATGTCACTTTCAGCCATTTTCCTCTCCATCTCTCTACTCCCAGGTTCAACATTTCTTTTCTATGCAACCCGCTCTCTAGCTTTGAATCTTTTTTATGCAACACAGTCTTCAATCTAGGCTTCACGTTTCGCCGCAATAGGTCACGTGCTTCGAGCTTTGAAGACTGGTTCACTAGTTTATGCCACTGTAAGGTGTGACTTTGGGTCAACATTATGTCCCTTAAACCCTCGTTTTTTTTTTCTTTTGGGGTTATGATGATCAAACATGAATATAAATGTTCTTTTTCATGTTTTGAAATTATTGTTTGAGGGTATTGTGATTCCCCTTTTTGTTGAGGGTGTGTATGTTGTGTGTGACAATATACGAATGGGAAATTTGATGTTTTCTTACATTATTTGTCCGTGCCAAGGAAAAGTTTAGGAAGTAGTTTCAAAAAAGAGAAGAATTTTTCTTTTATCTGTGGTGAATGAATGAGTGGGTATTCACTATACCATGGAAAATGGAGAGGAGTTGGGTGGGCGAAAGAGAAAAGGTGTGAGACTTATTTAAGAACAATGGTATGCATTTATTTATACAAAATTCAGAGAATTCAATGTGCTTTCTGACGATTCCTTATTATATAATTTCATGTGTTCTTACATATTCCAAACCAAACCTTTTGCTATCTCCAACCAATCTAAAGACCTTTCTACAAAGAGATTGCAGTTCTACATCTATGCACAAGTGAAACATGAATAAAGCAAATCATTAATCATAATTATTTCACCACGTAACATTACCAATTCAAACACCATGGTTGGGGCAACATCATGATGATGTATAAGACATGCATTTTAGGTTAAAAATTCTTTGTCACTTTCTTTTTAGGTTAGAAAATGGGGGTAATGTTCTAAAAATTCTTACCATCATTTTATTAGTTTGAATAAAAAAAGGTAAAGAGATGATTGTAGTAATATATATGCACAGTATATATATTTGCTTTTGCTTTCACTTTCTGGAATTTTATTTTTTGTCTTTGTCATTTCAATATTACTTCCTAAGGTACAAATTTCTTGTTTATCACTACAAAATTCACCCCATCTCCTGCCATGACCAATTCACATGTCACTCTCACATTTCTTGTTCAAGCGTTGCACCCACAAGATTCTTTTCCTTCATTATCTTTTCATCATTGCCTTTTCCTTCTAATTTCAATCTTTTTTTCATCCCTTAACATGTTTCCCACACTCATAATCATTATGAGTTCATGCATGTACTCTAACCCATGGGACTTCCTGTGCTTCCACGACCCTCCTCGCTCGTGGTCCAACCTACAAGCCTATCCTGCTCGTAGTCCTGCTTCACAGACTCCCTCGCCCGTCATCCGAACTCCTCGCTCGGTCCTAGACCCGCATACTCGCCTTTCCTACTATGAACTCCCTCGCTCATAGCATTCTCAAGTTGAGCATGAGATGAACTCCCTCACTCACTCATCCCAACAAGAGTACCTCCGATGAACTAAACCGTTCACGTTCCGCATGCGGTCCTCCCATCACGAACTCCTAGCTCGCGACTCAAGCCAAGCACATCCCAGATCCTATGGACTAAGTCCTTCTAGCCCAAACATCACAAACACATGTATAAATTTCCCTTAACTTAGGAATCATCAATCAACCAATTGAATCAGTGCAAGGAAACATGAATCCTCACTGTTCTCGCTTAGGCTAAGAGCCTTCTCCCAAGATAGTGTATTTGTCTCGCTCAAGCTAGACCTCTTCGCTTGAGCGTGTGTGAAACAGTGGCTTACCACGATATCTCGCTTAGGTGGGACCTTCTTGCCCTAGAGAGACCCTCGTTCGCTCAAACATATAGCCTCTCGCTTGGACGAGGATTTGAACGCAAAACACAACATTCTCGCCTGAGCGAGAGAACATGTCCCTCAACACCAAACGGGTCGCCTAAGCGAGATGCTCGACCCAAAACCAGGAACGAGATTCTGTAACTTTTGCTTAGGCGAGAGGGACTCGCTTGGGCAAAACTTGTAGAGGTTCTCCCAGTTCACACCTGAAAATGACCAAAACCATGCCCCAAAATAGTGCAATCAAATACCATGTATTCCATATCAACAATCAACCCACATAAACGTGTTTTATATCCATTTGAGATACCAAAACTCAAGATTTTAATCAACCATAACCACTCCATACCAAAACCCTCATCCTAAACCTATAATGCATAACAAGGCTTTACACACACCCTCAAACCAACCAATTCTCAATTACGGCACATAAGATGCGAATTTCATAGAAAAGAGAAATAAATTGAGAAAAGCAATGACCCAGAATCATAACACTTATCAGTTAATTTAAACGCACAAGGACAACTTCCCCTAACTTGGAATCCTTGCACAAAACTTGTAGCCTTTGAGGGTTCTTCACCAATTCACCAGTCAGCCTATTCTTTCTCTCATGTCTTCTCCCAATTGCACCCACTTCTTTTCTCACTCTCTTAAAATTCGTGCTCTGGTTTCTATGCCACAAAACAGCCCCAATATAACCCTTTCTTTCCCTTCCTTAATCACTAAATATGGCCTTAATGAAAGGTAAATGGAGCAAAACGAAATTTTACCTTTTATACCTACTTAATGGTCACTTAATTAAGGTTTTATACTATTTTTTTCCAGCCCCTTAGCTACTCCTTATTCTAGGTTTACCTTTGCCCTTTCACATTCACTCCAAGCTAAATTTTGCAAAAATAAAATCTACTTCATGTCCATGAAGGTTTGAACCTGTGACCATACCAATGCCAATTCAATACACAACCATCCAACCAACTCATATTTAGTGATAATTATTATAATCCTAAGATTATACTATCACTTAACAGGCTCAAATATATTATCAAAATAATAATAACTCAAACAACACATAAATGTCATACATAAGACTCGAACCCAAGTCCTCTTACACAAACAAGTACCCTCTTCCACGTCATACCAATTAACATTTAAAGACATCAAAGTTCCCACCACCCACATTTGTTAATTAATTAATTATTTAATTAATTAATTTCCACTGGTTATACACCTTTCCTCTTTCGAACCCTTTCCATCTATCTAATTCAATCTTCCTCTTAATTCCTTCTACCTAATCAATGCCCTGTATGATAGGAAAACACTTGTATATAGTCCTTCTTATCCCTCCACTTTTCCTTTCCTTCTTTACTTTAAATTACACTTTCACTTTCTATTTCGCACTACACTTTCACTTTCTATTTCACACTATTCTTCCACTACTAGATAGTTTTGAGGCTGGTTTGATTAAACTGAATTTTAACTACAATTGAATTTTTTTTTATAATTTAGGATGTGGGTAAACACTCTAATATAACCTGCAACTGGAAATGTGGATAAGAATTATGAAGTGAGTTGTAAGTCACATTATTTCATGTTTGTTATAAGATAAGGCTCACCAAGAATCTTGTTCTCCCTTAAGTAATAAGAATTTTATCACCAAGGTATATATCGAGTTTCATACTTGATTATCTTTGTTGTTTTGAAAATTGGAATCATTAGAATAATATTTTCATTTTTATTCAAAAAGAAACCCAAAATTCTTATTTGGATATTTACTTTTTTATTATTCAAAATATTTCTCTAATTTTAGTTCTCTTATTCAAAATCCTTATGATTAATTTTGCAAGTACATGTGGATCCAATCCTTAAACTTATATTCATTTACTATTTGCAAGAAATTGGTACAATTGTCAAATAGTCACCAAAGGCATCAACATATATGAGGTATAACATTTCATGATTTCTCTCATAAAGCATATTACCATTTTTCACAATTTTTGTGAAACCAATTGATATATAATTGTTCTTTGTTATTAGTGTTGGCACTTATTGTTTCAACGTTATCTTTGCATCGGTTTTGCCACCATGTATGCGCTAGTTTTTTTTCTAACTTTTTTCAGTAACTTTATTACTCTCTTAGTCCTTGTTTACCAAATGTGTCTATGTGATTGCATGTGTCCATGATTGAATTATGTTCTTCAAATGTTGTTTGGGTATCATCATTTTTATTCGAAGGGTAGGTCAGAAGGTTCTAGGCTTTGTGATTGTAGTTGTAAAGTTTATTGTTATGAAGTCTTTTCTTATTGGTTGTGGCAGTAAGTAGTATAGGTCTTCACCTTTTTCCCCTCTAGGAAGGGTTTTTTTTACCAAGTCATAGTTTTTTAAGACATTGTATTTTATGAACTTGACATTGCAACCACTTCTTTAATTGAAAAACAAGAAAATAGAAAAAGAATAATATAAAAAAGAACATCTTTTACACAATGAAACATGAAACTACTTGTGTGGTTTTAGCTTTATAAGTGTGAAGTAATATAAAGATGATGAAAGAGGCACATGCATTGTCTATTCAAAGCAATGAATGGTTCATGCACCTCAAAATCCAAAGCTTCCCCTACAATAAGAAGACAAGCACAACAACTTAGAGCCAGGAAACACACACCCATCAAACCCCACCTCTACCCCCCACTCCTTTCATTTGAACCCAAATCCATGCATTTCTCTTAGATTCTCAAAATGATAAAATCTAATTATCTATTTTTGTCACTTCAAATACTCTTCTTACTATTACTCTTTTCTTCTTATTATTCATGATGGACAAAAAATATCAACCATTTCTGATTTTATTCAAATATGTGAATAATATAAAAAATTGTTTAAATAATATTGATATATATATATATATAAGAAAAAACATAAGGGAATATTTTGAAAAAAAAAGGTCATGTTATCATATATTTGAATGATATGATAAATATATCTTTATAACTACAAAAATAAAATAAATTAGAAATATAAGTAATAACATATGTAGAATATGTTAGTTTGAAATAGTATTTTAAGCCAAGAAGGGGAGTTGAATTGGTTGTTTAAAACTTTTTTGAAAGCATAAAATCTCCTTTAATTGAATCAAATAGATAGTGAAATTTGAATACAAAAACTGTAGATCAATACACTTTCAATCGGTCAAAAATTGCAGACCAGTAGACTAGAAGGAAATACTTAGAAAACAAATAATGGCTTGATTTATTTAATTTAATTAGGTTATTAAATTATGAAATATGAAATGATTATTATTTAAGGGAGGTAAGTTATTGTTTTATTTATTTTAACTATTAATATTATATTTAATCCGAAAATGTGTGTTTATAAACCAAAGGTGCGAATTATATAACGTGAAAGTGTGTGGCTTGGTGGTTAGAGCAACCTGTTAGTAGGGTAATAGTTTCGAATCCTTGCAGCGGCATTTGTCATTTAATAATGTTTTGTTTCTCTTTCTTCTTTAATGGTGGGGCCCACGGAAATTTCTTAAGTCCTCTCTCCTCTCTTTCTGTTTTTACGTTGCTGCAACTTTAGAATCAGTTTTTTTGTTTAAACATTGGTTGCTGCCAGATTTTTTTTAAGTGAATAAAAAGGCCAAATATTATTTTTTGAAAACATATGTATAAAAAGCTAAAGAAAACGGTGTAGAGTTTTTCTTTTAAAATCTACACACCTAGACAAGGGTTTTAGGAGACATGCTACATGGAAGAGAAGAGGGTGAGATGAGGAGTTCAAGAGGAAGACGCAAAAGGTTGGGATTAGGAAACGAAAGATGAAGGTTACTACTAGAGATAGAGGAAGTTAACTTTGTGTTCTATTTAGTTTGAAACTAGACTTGTTTTCAATTTCTTTGTTTTAGTTGATTGATGAATGAAGCTTTCGAGAGTATGCAAGGGTTCATAGACGTGATGGGTATTGCTTGTTACAATACATGACTGTTTCTTTTCCTTTTCCATGAGCATATTTATGTTTCTTTCTTTAAATGCAAGTTCTATTTCCTTTATATTTTGGTGCAGCGTTTTGGAAGGCATGTGGGGTAGTATGTATTCTTTACTTTTATGCTATGTTCATATCATGAAAAGATGGGTTTTAATCATTATACCAAAATTATCAATAGACAACACATTTTAGAAAGCACTTCTTTAATTAAGCGTTATAAATTAAACCATTAGATGAAAAGATAGCACTTTATAAAATAAACGCTATTAAAATATATACATATAGACAACGCTTCGATCAAAAAGACGCTATGTACATTTGATTTATATTTTTTAAAATATAAACAATTTTAAATAGATGAATAGAAAACGTTTTTAGAATTAAACGCTATTTACTGTGATAGCAATACAACGTTTAACTGAAAAAGGTGTTGTCTCTTATTTATTAAAAAATTTCCTAGAAAAATTTTCGTCAAGCCCTTCGTCATAACCCTTCACTCCAAGCCCTCTCCCCTCGCTCTCAACCACCTCAACTCTGAACAACAACAACATGCCAACGAGGATCATCAACTTCACCCCACCCCCTTCGTGTAAGTTCACTATTCTTTTCTTGTGACTGAATGTGGTCTCCATGAACAACAAATATCACAATTACATCTTCAATTCTTTCATTGTAAGTTACCACTCGATCAAAATGAAAAACCCTAGAAAGTGGATGTCAAACGAGAGCTTTTATTGCTGTCTTTGCCTGCCCTTGCCGGTTAGGCAATTGATCCCTTGTCGTAGTTGATGGAAACTACATACATTGCTCGACTCGGTTTGAACCTTTCCCTCCCAATTTCTATTCCACTACTTCTTCTTTTTTTTCATCCCCTTCTGTCTGATCTATGATTACTTTCTTAGGAACTGTCGAAATAGCTTCTGTGGGTCCATATCCATCTTTAACCTAATTTCTAAGCTTTTTAACATTTTTAACATTCCCGTTCTAAGCGTTGCCACTTCCTTTGTTTCCGAGTACATGGCATTCTTATTCATGTTGATTCTTTCTTACCTCTCCAACATTTTTATACGATTTTCTCATTGCATTCATGCATATCATTGTGTAATGCCTTGACTTTGCAGAACAAATCAAGGTGCTACAGAAACTATGACTGTAATTTAATCTTAAAAATTAATTTTAGATTTTGATACATTAAGTGTGCTTATTGTTTTACTTTCTTTCAAAATTTACAATATTTTTCATTATACTATTGTAAGTTTGTATTAATTTCTCTATGAAATTGCAGGCATTGGCAACTTTTCATCTTTCTTTTTATTCCCTTACTTATGTACTACTTTCCATTGGGGATAATTGGTTCTGTCATTTCCACTATTATCTCTCAGTAATTGCTTTTCAAAAGCATTCTTTTTTCCTTCTATTTCTTGAATGAGTTTATTCCCAATTACGATTGAGTTTTAATACTGCAGATATATTGGGACCATGTTAATGATTTGGTGTCTGAATGAACGAGCTGAGTTACTACCTCCAAGGATGGGAAACCTGCAATTTGAGAGTTATATTATACTAAATCTGATAAGGATTTGTCTCTTTAATTTAATTTAATTTACTTCCTTCAAATGCCTTACATCTTATTTTAACATTGATTGACTAAGTAGATTCATGTGGTTATGCACGATTTTTTTATAGGCTTATTTGATTACATATTCCTAATTAAATTCATTTCCTGGCAACACATGGCTACATGACTTGTTAAGCTATATTTCAATATGGTTTTCATTTATTTTTCTAATTAATAGAAAATCTAGTTATATTTTTAATTTTATTTTGTTTAATTTTTTATTGACTTTATTACGGGTATACAAGAAAGTTCTTATTTATTTTGTGCAGTGGGTATGCATGAATTTGAGTTTGTAATTTTGTGAGAATGTTACATTGAAAAACAATTTGGATCTAATTTTATCATGTGTTGAATTATGAATGCTTTAAATAAAAAGGTTGGAGTTCAAGAAATCAAAGTTATGGTTGAACCAACCAGTGGTTTTGTTGTTTTGGCTAAAAGTTTTGAGAATGGGGAACAATCTCTTGGTCTTTGTTTCAAGTGAGAATTCATTCATTTGAAATGTTATACTGACATTTTCCTTTTTGTGAACGTGTTTTCATTTTTCTCTTCAAACATTTTCCCTCGTTTCATTTTCTTCAAACAATTTTTCTTTATCAGTTATCAAATGTGCTCATTGCCAACTTTATTTATGTTTTAGTGGAACCCTAGAGATAAATTGCTCCGAGGAAATCAAAATTTAGGGAGTGATCGGGCCTTGCACTTCCTTGGAAAAGGTTGGATATTCTTTCGTTTGAAACTGTGTTGCTTTTTAACTCTGGAATTAGAGTTGGTAGTTGGTCAACCAAAGTAACAAAACTAACACTGAATAAAGGTCCTTAAATTGTTTATATTGTTATAGGCGAGGGAAACACAATAGCATGGAAGATGTGTGGCCTTGATAAGAGCACATGTTTGATTGTGATGTTTGATCTTTCATCAAGTGAGTGGACAAACACCCTCGGTGTTGTCAACCCGAAATTGTACCTACAATTTCTTACAAGGTTATGTGACATAGCTTCTACTAATTTGATCTCACATATGTACTATTTCGTATCTAATTTCACTTGTGCACTATGAATTAAATATTAATCCCATGTTCTTAATGCAGATAGTAGGACCCAAGTGGTGAATTAGTGCTTCGTGTGACGACAATGACTAGAAGATGGGTAGATAGTATTGTTAGCTCTAAGGTAGTTTTAGCCTCTTTTTTTATATCTCTAGGGTTCGTGGTTTGGGATTTATTTTTCTTTTTTGTAATTTATTTTATTTTTCATTTATTATATAAAATAAATTATAAAAAAATGCAACGAATAAAGAGCATTTGTTGATCAAAGTGTTGTCTATTGATGTGTAGATAGAGAGCACTTATTTGGAAAAATGTTGTCTAGTGATGGACAGATAGAGAGCGCTTGTTTCGAGAAACGTTGTTTAATGATGTGCATATAGAGAACATTTATTTGCAGAAGCGTTATCTATTGAATGTCATTAGATAGCGTTTTATTGTAAGCGCTATCTATTAATAGATATCGCTCCAATAGAAAGCGCCTAAAAAGCACTGTCTATGAACAAAAAAAGCGTTGTCTATAAACATTTTTGGCGTAATGAATAGACATGTTTTAGGTGCAGGATTTTCTTATTGGTTGGATGTAGTTTTGGTTTTGTTCATGTGTGCAGTCGGCATAAGGTTTTGTGGTTCAGTGGCTTGCTATTTCACGGGTTTACATGTTTTGTAGAAGGACATAATCTACTTGGGGTGTTGGGGTTTAGTTTGCTGTCACGTGAAGGGATGGGTATGTTTGCGCTCTCATTTTTTTGCTATGCATGAAGTCTCTGTTATTGCAAATGAAGAGGAAAGAGATTGGTTGTTCTTGCAAATTCATGCTGCAGGTATTTTTTTTGTTCCTTCTTATGCATGGGTTCTTTAATTATTTCTCTTTCTTCCTTTTCTACTATCTTCCATACGTAAATGCATAGTGGTTGTTTCTTTTCCGCATGCAATCTAAGAAGGGTTGTAGCCTTGTAATAGATGATGGGGCCGAGAATGTTGTTGCAACATATGTTTGAATGAGATCAACTTTTCTCTCTCCTTTTTGCTTAGTTTTTCACGTGAATGTGGGTGCAAAGACATTAGTCTTTCTCTTTCTTCTTTTTAGTTGTGATATCATGTAAAAAACGAAAATGATATTCGAACATAAAATTCGAACTCATTTCGAACTCATTTTTGATATGGGAGACGTGGCACCCTTTTTTTCTTTTATTTTTCCTTTTTTTAAATCAAACAGAACTCATGGTCACATGCGCGGAAGTTATGTGCTGTAAATTCATTTTGGCAAAACTAAAGCAAACATGGAGAGAGAAAGTAAGATAAAATGGAAAACTTGGTAGTGTTCGTGAGAGAGGGAGAGAGAAAGGCGATCGGAAGTGGATGCAGGGTGGAGTTAGCATGAGATAGAAAGTCGGAGTAGAGGCAGAGGAAGGCGTTGCCGGAGAACAGGTGTCTGACCAGAACTCATTGACGGCGTAGTTTTCAGGGTTAGTGCTATTTTCAGAAGACGACCACTAGGGCTTCCAAAAATCGAAGACTTCCGGCACACCACAACGAGCACGGTGGGTAGAAACCTTTTTCTGGCCTTAATGTATTTGCTAATCGTTGATTTTTTTAATAACCTCTTATATGGTAGAAACTGTGCGATTTGAATTCGATTTTACTTATCTGTAGGGTTTCCCAATCATGGAATCATGTATTGAGCTTTTGGTTCAGTAAAGTGAAATTTCCATTTGGGTGTATTGCTGATTTTGTTTTTATCAGTGTACAAAACAGGGCAGTTTGGGTGTTGAAATAATTGATTGAGGTGGTCAAATAATTGTTCATTTAATGTATATAATATTTGTGAAATTCGTAACATTCTGATTTTTTACAGATATGTATTTTCATTATTGCTGTAAAGCGAAGTGCATTGGTGCTTTGAACGAAAAGTTAACTGTGGCACAAAAGGGGTATATTGCAAGCACCCTGTTTTTGTGGTTTCCCATGTTAAAGCAATCATTGAAGATAAGTAGAAATGTTTTATCTCAGTTATGTATTAAATGGGTTGAAAGAAGGGGTGGTTTTGATGTTGATGGTGAAGTGGTGGACTTTAGTTTATTAGACGTTTGTTTAGGGTTAGGATTGAGGGTGGTCGGTGAAAGAATTGATTTAAATGAGGAAGTTGTGGAGAGTGAGACGTGGAATACTTTTGGGCGTCAAAGAGTTGATGTTAAGTTGATATTATGATTTTTTGATGAAATTTGATGATGATGTTGGTGATGTTGAATTATTTTGCAAGCTATATGTTGTGTTAGGAATATCAGAGTTCTTACTTGCAAGTAAAAAGGGTTGTGTTTTCCTCGTTATTTTTAAAGTTGTTGATGACATGGAAAATATTGGAAAATATAATTGGGGTACATTAGTGTATGAGTATTTGGTGTTTAGCTTGTGTAGTGCTTCGTTGGCATTGCAGAACGAACCAAGTGGATTTGAGTTTTATGTGGTTCGATGTGCCTATTTGTTTGAGGTAAATTGATTTATGTTTTCTAATGTTGTTTACATATGGTTTTTATTTTCCATAAATTGATTTTATTAATGATTTATGTTTTCAATTATGGTCATTTGATCATTTGGTTGTTTGCCAATCAACGTTCAAGTGTAAGATGAACTTGTTCCCACGATTGTTGTATTGGATGAATGTGAGTGTAGGTGACAAGGTCATGAAGACTGCGTTTGATTACGACATGGTTTGGACGTGTTTAAAATCTGTTTTATTGTTTTATATTAGTTATGTTTGAAATCTGTAAGTTTTTATTGAACTCAGACATGTGTTTTCTTGTATAGGCTATTGTTGATGTGGCGGTGTCAAAGGAAGAACTTGATCATGCTATTGTAAGAGAAGCATTTGAACATTTTGGTACTGAATACAAAACCCAAGATTTGAAGGACAAGGAAGAGGTAGAGCGTTTGCTAGAAGATCATGAAGCACAGATAGTTGATTTGGAACAATCTATGTCTGCATTGGATGAGTTGGTTGCAAATTGGAAGGGTCAACAGCCGAAGGATGAGGTCCGAGATGAAGTTGGTGATGATGTTTTCATTGATCCACATGCTCATGTAATGAGTGATGAAAAAGATGATGGTGCACAACAAAGCAATATGTATGACCGTATGAAGGCCCGACCTAGGATGTGGTTCAAGAGTGTTGCCACAAAAACACCATATTCTGTTTGTGGAAAGAAGAAGTTGAAATCACTACAAATTGGTTGAATTTGTTAATTTGAAAACACCATTGCTATTTTATTTTTAGCTATTTATGAATGTTTGTTATGGATAGATTTTACAGGACAAAGTCTGTCCATGATTCTGTTATGTGTTTTTGTGTTTGAAAATGTATGTTGCAGGTTTTTAGGTGTTTTGCATTTATTTTGCGCAGCAGTAATATTTTTTTGTTTTTTGTGGGTGGTAGAACCAAATTATTTAACACAACACCCCCACTTAATTTCCCTTCACTCCGCATTTTGCTGTGAGATAAAAAATATGTAATAGAAGTCCTCACTAAATCTACTGGGGAATTATATTTTGGAGGCCATTATGAACAATATGATGGTTATTAAACATGGTACTGTGAACCAAAATATATAACACCACTCCCCATTTGGATTACTTTTACTCCCCACTTTGTAACGTAATTGAAAGTTTAAAGAACATTTAATTTCCTTCCAAAATTAAAATGATATTAAAACTGTTATTCTAAATTTAAATTGGTCATAATTAAAAATATACTTTAATTGCTTACCAAAATTTAGAAATTTAAGGTGGTTATTAAATCTGGTACTGTGAACCAGAATATATAACACCACTCCCCATTTGGGATACTTTTACTCCCCACTTTGTAACGTAATTGAAAGTTTAAAAAACATTTTATTTCCTTCCAAAAATAAAATGTTATTAAAACTGGTATTCTAAATTTGAATTGGTCGTAATTAAAAATAAAATTTAATTGCTTAAAAAAATTCAGAAATTTAAGATGTTATTAAACCTGGTACTGTGAACCAGAATATTAACACCACTCCCCATTTGGGATACTTTTACTCCCCACTTTGTAACGTAATTGAAAGTTTAAAGAACATTTAATTTCCTTCCAAAATTAAAATGATATTAAAACTGTTATTCTAAATTTAAATTGGTCATAATTAAAAATAAACTTTAATTGCTTACCAAAATTTAGAAATTTAAGGTGGTTATTAAACGTGGTACTGTGAACCAGAATATATAACACCACTCCCCATTTGGGATACTTTTACTCCTCACTTTGTAACATAATTGAAAGTTTAAAAAACAATTTATTTCCTTCCAAAAATAAAATGTTATTAAAACTGTTATTCTAAATTTGGATTGGTCCTAATTAAAAATAAAATTTAATTGATTAACAAAATTTAGAAATTTCAGGTGGTTATTAAAACTGGTACTGTGAACCAGAATATATAGCAGCACTCCCCATTTTGGATACTTTTACTCATCACTTTGTAACATTATTGAAAGTTTAACGAACATTTTATTGCCTTCCAAAAATAAAATGTTATTAAAACTGTTATTCTAAATTTGTATTGGTCGTATTTAAAAATAAAATTTAATTGCTTAACAAAATTAAGAAATTTAAGGTGGTTATTAAAAGTGGTACTGTGAACCAGAATATATAGCAACATTCCCCATTTTGGATCCTTTTACTCACTACTTTGTAACGTAATTGAAAGTTTAAAGAACATTTTATTGCCTTCCAAAAATAAAATGTTATTAAAACTGATATTCTAAATTTGAATTGATTGTAATTAAAAATAAAATTTAATTGGTTAACAAAATTTAGAAATTTAAGGTGGTTATTAAACCTGGTACTGTGAACCAGAATATATAACAACATTCCCCATTTTGGATACTTTTACTCCCCACTTTGTAACGTTATTGAAAGTTTAAAGAACATTTTATTTCCTTCCAAAAATAAAATGTTATTAAAACTGGTATTCTAAATTTGAATTGGTCGTAATTAAAAATAAAATTTAATTGCTTAACAAAATTCAGAAATTTAAGATGGTTATTAAACCTAGTACTGCGAACCAGAATATATAACACCACTCCCCATTTGGAATACTTTTACTCCCCACTTTGTAACGTTGTTGAAAGTTTAAAGAACATTTTATTTCCTTCCAAAAATAAAATGTTATTAAAATTGTTATTCTAAATTTGAATTGGTCCTAATTAAAAATAAAATTTAATTGATTAACAAAATTTAGAAATTTAAGGTGGTTATTAAAACTGGTACTGTGAACCAGAATATATAGCAGCACTCCCCATTTTGGATACTTTTACTCCCCACTATGTAACGTTATTGAAAGTTTAAAGAACATTTTATTGCCTTCCAAAAATAAAATGTTATTAAAACTGTTATTCTAAATTTGAATTGGTCGTAATTAAAAATAAAATTTAATTGCGTAACAAAATTCAGAAATTTAAGATGGTTATTAAACGTGGTACTGTGAACCAGAATATATAACAACACTCCCCATTTGTGGTACTTTTACTCCCCATTGTCAAACACGACAACATGCCACTACAAAATCAAGACTACAGAACCACACCACAATGCAAACCAGAATTTACCAACGACTCTGTTAAACAATGTTGCACCAAACTCGAAAATAAATGAAACTTTTTCCCCCCAAAGATTAAACCTTTTCGAATGGTGAACAAAAAAACACGAACCTTACACTAAAACGGTGTTGCAGAACGGCTTCCGGTGGGTTGGTTGTCGTTGCCGTCGACTCGCTTCCACTGGATTCGATCCCCTCCACTATCGTCACTGTCGCAAGTGTGTCCTCTCACGGTGACTGCCTCCCGCCTCGCTTCTGTAACACCAAAACTTCTCTGTCTCGACTTCCTCCGACTATCTCAATCTCTCTCGGCCGTTCCACCGACTTCCTCACGTTGGCTTCACCTTTCCACACACTTGATCACGCTGTCTCCACCTTTTGCTCACGCTGTCGCCGCCTTTCCTCTGACTTTCTCACGCTGTTTCCGCCTCTCCTCCGACTTGCTCACGGTGTCTCCACTTCCTCCGACTTTCTGTCTCCCTATCTCACGAACACTCTACAAATTTTTCATTTTGTCTTACTTTCTCTCTCCACGTCTGCTTTAGTTTTGCCAAAAAGAATTTGCTGCACATAACTTCTGTGCACGTGACCATGGGTTCTATTTGATTTAAAAAAAGTAAAAATTAAGAAAAAAAAGGGTGCCACGTCACCCATGTAAAAAATGAGTTCAAATTTTATGTTCGAATATCATTTTCGTGTAAAAAAACTGGGATTTAACTTTGGTGGGCCACACACATAGACAAATGCTTGTTCAAGCACGTAGAGGTGCAATAGCTTTCTTTCTACTTTTCTGAAGATTAGCATGTTGGTTGGTGGATGGGTGGGGTCCACATGCAATAACAAATTTTCTTTCCTTGCTTGCATTATATTTTTTACGTAAATGTATAGGGTTTATATATTTCTTCTTTCATTCTTTAAACTTTTGGTTCTTTTTAAATTTTCATACTTTTGGTTTGGTTCTTTTTATTTTGATTCTATTAATTGTGTTATATTTCAATGTGTTGGTGACCATTGATGAGATGAGTGTGTGGTTTAGTTTTACTTTTGGACTCATATAGTATGATGATTATTTTATTGAACATGAGTTATATACGCATAGTTGCAATGCCAATGTTATGTCTTTTGCTTGGTTATATTTTAGTTGCATGGTTATGGAATTAAAATGTTGGCTTTGTATTATAGCTATTGTTGTTTATATTGATTTGGAAATTATTAATAGGGTTCATGGTATGAATGGATTAAGTTGATAAAGTTAATGGGTTGTGTTATCGAACATTATTTCCCATGCATGATGTGATGGTGTGAAATTTGTGGCAATCTGTAAACTCTGATGTGTTGCATGTTGAGAGTGTTTTGTCGTGCTTGAAAGTTCTTGCTGGAATTAAATGTTGTGCGAGGTTTTCCATACCTAAGAAACCAGTGAAGACTCTTTCGCTTGTGTGAAGCAGTGGAAAAGGGTCCTCTTCGCCTGTGTGAAGCAGTGGTAGAGGATTGGTTCGAGTGTTGTACCCTTTCGGCTGTGTGAAGCAGTGGAGAGGGGATAGATGTTTCACCTTATTTCGGCTCGTTGCGAGTATAGTGCCCGATGTGCGATGCATCAACGTCTTTACTCATAATTCCTTGAGGGATAAGGGAGACAGTCTGGCTGCATTAAGTGGGACACATCGAACCATCTGTTCTAGGAAACCAGATGTTGTTGGGGGTGAGAGGCCGCGAAAAACCAAAGATTGATTATGATCACTGTGTTTGAAGATTTTAGATGAATGTGATGCTATGTTTGGTTTAGTATGATTGTTTGGATTTGGGGTTTGTGTATTCAAACCAAGGATGGAATGTGATCATAATGTTTTCGAGTTACTTGAATGCGACATTGAGTATTATTGGACATGTTTTATTTATGAATTTCCTTTATAAATATCATTGTTTATGGTTAGCTTACCCCTATTTGTTTGCTTGTGTGTTTGTGCCTTTGTACATCTGTTGATCATTTCATAGACTCTTGCCCAACATTACAACAACAGGATGCTACTTCTTCTACACCCGTGGATACTCCTCATGCCTATGCAGCTCATTTTTTCAACAACAATAGGCCCCAACACCAGTAACAAAACCATCATTTGTCAACAAACAGATACAATCTAGGATGGAGGAATCACCCAGATGGGGAAACCAGGGAAACCAACAGCAGTAGAACCAAGGGTTTCAAAACATGCAGCCACCTCCTCAACAAAGAGTTGCACCTGCACCACAAGCTGCTCCTGTTCCACCTACTGCTACCCCAGCTCCCGCTGCTCCTTCATCTTCTACTTCATTGGAGGAGTTAGTCAGGATGATGACCATTCAAAATATGCAATTCCAGCAGGAGACCAGAGCTTCAATTCAGAGTCTGACAAATCAGATGGGGTATAACTCCAGACTTGGTCTCATGGAGGGTATGTTGCGGTCAAAGTGGATTGGCCCTTTTGTTGTCACTAATGTTTATCCTTATGGTGCAGTTGGAATCAAAAGCCAGTCCACCGATAAGAGCTTCAAAGTGAATGGGCATCGTCTGAAGCCATTCCTTAGCAACCCTGCCTTGGTGGATACTATTATGGAGGAAACTTCACTGCTTGACCCCACTTTTGTTTCACCATGACTCAGGGAGTTTTCTTTCTCCTTCTTTACTTTTATTCCACTTGTCCAGGTTTGTCTGTTGTTGTTTCCTTTTGTTTGTTTCCTTTTTGTTAATTTTTCTTAATTTGTGTTATGTTTTTGTTTTCTGTTTGGGACACTCACTTCACATTTAGAGGATGAGCTATTGGCTATTCTGTGGAGTGATATCCTTGCTTTCTCTTTACATGTCAAGTTGATTTTGGAATTGTTTTACCTTGTGTGAGAATTTGAGCCACTTTTTGTTCTTTGTTGTGTGATATATTCCTCTTGAATGCTTGCATAGTAGCCTTGGCTTGACTCTTTCTTATGCTTTTCTGATTCACATGCATGTTGGGATATGATTTAGGCAATTTTGTTCTATGAGTCTATAGCCAGATGATAACCCCTTTTTTTAGCCTGCGTACCCTTTTTCATTGATTTATAGGTCATTACAAGCCCTTAGCCTGAAAAACCATGATTATTCCTACCTTAGGAAATTTTGAAGCTTTGGAATTGTTTTGGGAATGGGTGCTCAATTAAGTGTGGTCGCACACAACAAGTGTGGT
>Ga0209389_1000556_pt1 | contig 22785 bp, 14 predicted proteins | sample CowpearedBW_FD_187526 | JGI IMG/M metagenome (GOLD analysis project Ga0209389, IMG submission 187526) | Root nodule microbial communities of legume samples collected from California, USA - Cow pea red BW (SPAdes) (version 2) | ecosystem: Host-associated > Plants > Roots > Nodule | place: USA...
TGTGAGTTGTGAAAATGGACATGGTTGTTTTGTTGGGAAAACAAAAGGGTGAAGGTGAGTAAGAGTGATTATGGATAAGAGAGAGTGGGTGGGGCCACCATTAAAAGTTCCACATAAACACAAGACATGACAATCCTATATACGACTAAAATCAAATTTGGAAACTGCATAGGTTGTTTTCTGCAGCAAATTATTATGGGTTTGTGCAAAAAAAACCCAAACACAACACTGAAAAGTAATCTTTCTGTCCAAATCAACCACATGCCATGATAAGAGTTAAACCTTATTAGGCTAATGCAGCAATAATGAAAACAAGCCATAGTTGGCGTCTCCAAGTCAAGTACAAATAATTATCATAAAATTAAGCTTCTAATCACAACAACATGTTCTATCACATTCAATTCAATTTAGATGCTTCAAATCACAACAACAACATGCTCAATCACATTCGATTTAATTCAGAGATGGTTCGAATCACATTCAATTCATATGCATATCACATTCAATTCATATCACATTCAATTCAGATTCAATTCAGATGCAAGTAGTAGCAACAAAAATTAAAGGAACACGGGTACCTCCACGACAACCCAACAACACCAAACCCCCACGGTCAGAGCGCCTCGACGATCGGAGTGCCTCAACGGTCGGAGCAACTCCAAACACAACACACTCCTTCCACAGAAACCCCTTCTTCGCAAAACCCCCCCACTCACATGGAAGCCCAATTCGCAATGGGAGGAGGCACGCGACAGCGTTACCGGAAGGAGGTCGTCACGACGCCGATTACGAATGGCACGGTAGTGAAAGTTGCAGCAGCAACGGGTGACGACAATGGCGGCGACTACGGTGATGCCCTAGGCGGAGAAGAACTGCGTTTTGAAATTGGGGAGGCTCGTGACAACGCTACTGGAAGGAGGTCGGCACGGCAGCGATTGGGAGTGGCAAGGCAGCGACAGTGGCAGCAGCAACGGGCCACAACAGGGGTGGGAACAGGGGCGGCGATTTCAGTTTAGAGAAGAAGTGGTGAAGTGGTAAGTTTCGCAATAGGGGGAAAGGGATTTTTTTTTAAGTTTAATCTACGAACTTACCGACGGATCAATCCGTCGGCCACCCGTCGGTAATTGTCTGGACAACTTACCGATGGATAAATTTGTCGCCAAATCTCCCTTGTGGTTTTACTGACGGCTATTTCTGTCGCCATATGTTTGTTGTGTTATTACCGACGGATATTTTCGTTGGTATTTCCCACTCTAGATCCGTTGCTAAATTCGTCGGTAAATCATAATTACCGACGGCTATTTATCCGTCGATATTAGTCTGTCAGTAATTAGCAGATTTCTTGTAGTGTAAATTAGATGACGGCTAAATAAATATGGCCTAAACATATAATAAACAATATTTCTACAAATGTTGTATAAATATCATGGAAGTTCATGATTATATAATTGTTGCTTTAAACTATGCGAGCAAAACTAGTAAAAATGTGGTCTAAAAATATAGGTTAGATCTAAAATCAACCTGAAAAATTGTTGTCTATTGTGAGGATTTTAAACAACGATTTTAAAAGTATTGTCGTACTAAAAACCGTTGTCTATTACCTATAGCTACCTCACCTATACCACGCCTAAAAAGTTGTGGTCTAATATTTAGACCATAGTTTTTATAATTTACATCATAATTTTATGTCGTTGTCTAAAGTAATTTTTGTTGTAGTATTTCTTTTCTTCTACCCATTTTTGTTAGCATAAAAAATAGTTTAAAGTTGAAAGACATCATCATTGCTACGACAAAGGCTTGGGTGAAGGAGGGTGGGGAATGATATCTCAAGGGTAAAAGATTTCAAGAAACATACTACTCATTTTGATTGACATGTAATAGGTAAGTGTGTGAAAGTGAGTCCACTCAACTTAAACAGGTTAGTTCACCAGGGGTTCAGCTAAAAAAGGGTCAGCTCAACCCAACCCACTTTTTGGTGAGTCAGAAAGTTTTTAACCCCCCATTCGACCCACTATGGGTGGTTAGTTGACTCACTTACAAATGTTTTATATTTTCAATTTATTTTATATATTTTATTATAATACAATAAAATTAGATTGAGTTGATTCATTTTTTTTATAGTATTGGAATCAAAGGGCTGACCTAATTCTCCAAATATTATTATAAAGATAGTAGTTCAAATTAAAGTATCAACGTATATAACTTGACAAACAAATAAATTGAACATCTAAACTATTCAAACATTATTTAACAATATGCTAGTACTTAAAAAGATCAAATTGTAAACCTATATAACTAAAAGTAGTAAATGATTTTGATAAAAAAAACTTATAAAAAGTGATAAAAATACTAATAAAGTGTTATTGGTGGGGGGCCATGGGTCAACCCACTTTCAATCGGGCTCAAACTCGTATAACCTGTGGGGTAAGTGAGTTGGGCTCACTACAACCCACATTAAAAAACTGAGATTTTCCAAACCCAACCTGGCTCGAACTTGTGGTGAGTCAGGTTGGCTCATGGATTAGAATACATTTTGACATCTCTATTGATAGGCATCATGCTCAACTCATTTTGGTTGTATGGCTTCTATGAATTGAGTGGGTAAGCGATGTATTTTATTTCATGTGTTATGGTCATTTCAAGAATCTTCTTCAGGATACCTACCATTTTTGTGGTTCTTATGGTTTCTGCCTAAGGTATGTTTGGTATGTTTAGTGGATTGAGAAACTAATATGTAAATTGAGTAAGAATTTAGGGTGACTCTAGTTCTTTGGTTGGTGACATGAAGGATGGAGAGGCTTAGAGTTGGTGTAGGTGTTGGCTTCCTACGGGTAGGACATTTTTGGGGTAAACTACATTTCTTGGTGTAGGAACAACTTTTAGGAGATTTCCTATTGTTAGAGGGAAAAACCTTTTTATTAGAACTCATGATTACAAGAAAACTCTAGATCAAGAGGGGAGGAGATGTGTGACTATAGAGTAACCAATGATTTTTATTTATTGGTTTAGGCCAAAATTGGAACAAGGTGTAACTTAGACATTTTAAGAAATATATTATAATTTGTATCACTTAATTTTCAAAATTATGTGAAAATATGCAAATTTTTCAAATTTTTCTGAAATTAAAATTAGAACACTTCTAAATATTTTTGAAATTTTTTAGAATTAGAAAATATTTTACACAATAAAATGAGGAAATATGGTATAAGAAATTAAATAGATGAAGCAATTATTATCAGTATCAATCACAATAAAAAATGTATATGTCTGAATGCAATGCATGAAGTTATGAAAATGTCATTGACATGCATGTGTCAAGTTTAGTAGTCTAATGCATATAACACATTTATATGCTTCTGGTAGACCATTTGTGTCTAATAGGCTAAATGCATCTAATGCTTACTACATTGTATTAATCATCTATTCACAAGATTCATGCCTAGAATTGGTTCTCAGATGATTAAATCCCTATTCAATAAGAGGATTTTGTAAATATATCTACTAACTGATCATCTATTGATACAAACTTTAAGTCAATAACCTCATTTTGAACAGAATTCCTAATGAAATGATGTTTAATTTCTATGTGTTTCACCCTAGAATGTAATACATGATTCTTGATCAAGTTTATAACAACACTATTGTCACAAAATATAAGGATGTTACTCTCATTTATACTATTATAGTCTTCCCACTTTGTTCTTAGTTTTCCAACTTCCAGCTTCATTTGAGAATTGTATAAGAACACCTTCTTACTAGCATGGAAATCCTTCCTGGTTAACTTCATATCATGATATTTCTTGACTTTCTCCTTGTACATTTTTTAATTCTCATCTTCTAGACCATGAAATATAGCCTCACCTTCAATTAAAATTTAGCATCTTTTCATGAATTGGTTAAGTAAACATCATGTATGAAGGAATATTTTGGAGAGCCAGTTCCTTGAGAGATTTTTCTTTCGTGTATCCCATTAGGAAGTCTGCTATAATGTTAGTCTCAAACAAAAATAAATCAATTCTCAAAACCTAAGCTATGCACACACACTCAAAATCCAAATATACACATAGTCGCATTGGCTCAATCAAAAACTCAGTTTTTCCCTAGTGTAGGAGATTGGACCAAAATGTAAAAAATCCTAGGAAATGGATTAGTGAAAGCTAGTGTAAAAGTGTGATATTTTTTAATTTAGAGTGCATGTGTGCATAAAACTTAAACTAATGGTCTAAACTAACCTAAAAATTACTCTAATAATGTGTTTAAGTGACGCATGAATATGAAATGAACATTATCCCAACTTCACTAATGTATTCAAGAACTATATGTAATAAAACTAAACACTAAGCTATTCTTATTCGAAAAATCTATTCTAATACAGATGAGAAATATGTATGAATGCATGAATGATGTTAATAAAGCCTAACTAATTTGGTATGAACTCTAAACATGCTAAAAAATGAAGAAATGCAAAAATGAAAACTGTTTTGTAAAATGCCTATATGAAAACCTAAAAACCACAAAGTGTTTGATTATATGCTTCAATGAATTATAATTGCAATATTACAACGTAAGTACTGTGAACAAGATTTGAATGCTAAAGAAACTTAGAATATATATATATATATATATATATATATATATATATATATATATATATGGAAGACTCAAGGTGATGTATCCCTTAATTTAAGTCATCTCACAAGAAGCTTTAGAAAGAGAGAAAACCAAAATTTATAAAATAGGACTTAAGAAGAATAGGAAGAAATAAATCCTAACTCTAGATCTAATTGAATGAAACTATATGAATAAGAATTTAAATAACTAAGAAAGGAATAAAATATAAGAGAAGATAATAAAAAAACAAGCAAGAGAAGAGAAAAAGAGAATAGGAAAGCTTACCTTTGATCTTTCTTTCTCTAGTTGAAGGAAATTGTGAAAAATATATGGGAGATGGTGTGGTGCACAAAAAGAGAAAGATAATTTGTATAAGAAATAGGTTTTCAATCCTAGTAATTACATTTGAAAGGATGTCATCGGAAGAGAAGAAAAAATCTACTCAAACTTACCATTTGCATTAAATTTCCCATCAGAGGTGGAATTACGTTGGGACTAAGGGGGAGCCATGGCCCCCCCAATTTTTTTTGTTACATTTATATAATTTAATATATGATTTTTAATAAAATTTTTCAAATTTAATATTTTAATAAATATTTACACATTTATATTTATCTATAATAATATATAAAGGGACTTTCCTTTTTGTGTCCACTTTTCAAAATACCGATTTTACCCTTTAAATATAATAATTTATTAAATTTTTAAAAATTGACCATTACTTTTACAAACTTTTATAAAATCATATGTCTCTACTTCTTCTCTTTTTCTTTATTTATCCATGGTTATTCTTTTATCTGTTATGATATATTTCATTTTATTTTAATAAATATTAACTTAATAACATTATAATATTATTATGCATATTTAACTTAAATTGACCATTATTATTACATACAGGTGCGATAGCGCCTGTGTTACGCTAGTATATAAGAAAAAGTTTTCTTTTTCACATTTATTTTTTAATTTAATCTTTTAAACATTTTTTAAATTAAAATATTTATTTTATTAATATTATTTTTTAAATGGTTATTTGTTTAATTTAATCATTTTTTATTTTTTAAAATTGAACCATTAATTATACTAAAATTATAAAAATTATTTATATCTAATTTTATAATTATAATAATAATTATTGTAATTTTATTATTTTTTATTATCATAAAAAAAGTAAATACAATGTTTTGATTAGTTTATATAAAAATGTTAGGATTACTCTTTTGGTTCTTATTTTCGTTCAAAAATATTGTTAGTCATCTAGTTTTTTTTTAATCTCAATTTGGTCCAAATTTTAAAAAATTATGTAATTTTGTCCTTTTTTGTTAAATTTATTGAATCAAATCAATAATTTTTTATCAAAATTGAAGTTGTGAATGATTTGCTTTGTTGGTGTAATTGGCATAATCATAGTATCAATTTTGATGAAAAATTCTTGTTTCGTTTCAAGAAATTTAACGAAAAAAGATAAAATTGCATTAATTTTTATAAAATCCAGACCAAATTGAAACTAAAAACCACTAGAGGACCAATATGATATTTTTAGATAAAAAATGGACTAAAGAATAGTTTAACCAAAATTTTGGTACCCCAACATATTGCATGAAGTTCCGCCGCTGTTTCCATATAACATGGATAAAAGAGTCCTCCTACTTTGTTTTTCCCATCGGTACATGGAATTTGTTGGAGAAATTGGCTTGGTCCACTTATTATATTGTTTTCAATTTGGACTAAACAATGGGTTGAGTTCATGGGTTAGTAATACACAAGTTTTCTATTTTAACCCGTAAGTAAATCAAAAATTGTGTATTTTAATAGCAAAAGAAAATCAAATTATTTTTAATACATTGTAACTATTTTTCATACGGGCTTGGTCCATTAATCTTGATTTTCTTTTTTCAAAGGTTTTATAAAAATTCATTCTAGAAATCAATTAAGAAACAAAGATCACTATAAATTTAATAATTGTATATTGAATGAATATTTCTTTTATTGAAATGAGGAAAATAATCGAGGCAAAAAGTCCTTACTGCACTGGTGTATGTACGTAAAAATATAAGGAGTTAGAATTTTCCCACCCTATAGGAATTTTGTCCCTGAAATTTGCTAAGTTTCAAAGAGATGTGGATACTTCTTCATTTGATCTTCAAAATTCCATGTTGGATCTCCATCATTTGTTGAAATCCAAAATACCTTGATCAACGAGATAGTTTTGTCATTGGTCAGTGATCTTTAGTGGTAAATGTAACGTCCTAGCCAGAAATTACTTATTAAAATAAACAAAAATAATATTTCAATAAAACACGGGAAATATTTAAAATTTTTATTAATGTACAATAAAAACACTAATCCATAGTTGATAAAACGGAAATGATATCAAAAAGTCTCATGAGAGTTTACAAATTTATTTCCTAAACATAATAATTAAAAGACTCCCATGCTATCCCCGCTCCGTGTCTATGCACCTGCCTGCTCACCTGCATCAACATCTGCTCCCATGTAACAAGTTACATGATCATCGCCACACACACACACACAAATAGGGTGAGCTCGTGTAAATAAAAGCAAACAAATATCATAAATAAATACATCAACTCAACATTAACCCTAGGTTAGTATTCTTCTCCCTTTTTCCTTTCTTCTCCACTTCCAGCACTTGCATTAGACATCTATCATTTCTATACCCTTTAGGTGAGATCAATGATTGATCTTTGCTGCACGAGTGTCTACTTGCCCCTCCGACTACAGGCCACCACCTGATAGTCCACACGTGGAAATAACTTTGCCATAACATCTCACCGTGACACCAAGTAGAGCTCCTCAAAACAAGCATAATGTTTGTAGCTTTTCCAGACTACCAAAACTCCATCAGAATGCACTGAGGAGGGCAATCACCCAAACCTCGCCGTACGAGCCACAACTCGCACACTCCACTGGACTTCCTAAACCACCAGGCTACAACCTAGAGTGGTCACGTGTTACTCCAATATGAGTTACACTCTTTACTGGACCCCTAGCCAAAGCCTCGTATCATGAACATCACCTAAAGCTGTGTAGAAACCGTTCCTCGCGCACCGACACTGAACCAAATCCGCCTGGTGCGTATCACACGTCATTAGGCGGAAACTGGGTCCAGACCGCCTAGCAGGCATCACACACCGCCAGGTGGACTCCACCATGCCGCCAGGCGCCTTGCACTGTCTGTCACTGCCTGACGCATCGTCACACGCCGCCAAGCGCCAGCCTCCCTCCAGACCTTCTGTTTTCACATTCCGCCTGGCGGGACCATCCCTACCGCTAGGCGCCCTGCGCGCAGTGTGACTATTGTCATTGTTTTATGTTTCTACCGCTTGGCGGCTCACTCACGCAGCCAGGCGCCATACCAGTAGCACAATGCTACTGGTTTCTTTGGTACTTTAACAGATAACAAGGATCCCAATTCATACAACACACTAAAGTATAGAACAATTATGTCACACCAAAAACGATTCTATTCCATATTATCATCCACACCATTTAATCATGCAAATAATAACTATCAATGTTGCACACACTTCTTAAAATAACTCAAACAATGTAACATATTAGCTATACCCCTAATAAACATAATTTTCATGCATCTAGGCCTATTCATCAAACTGAAGTTGCAATTTACACCTTGCACTTGGCATTTTTCTCATTTAGTAGCATACCATCTCTTCAACAATAATGCTACCTGCTTTTTCACACTCTTTATTTTACCATGATACCAAACTTTCTGTATTATAACTCATTTCATAAAAAAAACAACCAATTAACACATCTACTACATCATATCATCATTTCCACTTCGCTTGCATTAACCTTATTTAATCCCTATCATGCCACTTGCAACTACATACTCCATTCTAATCAGGTACATATTAATTCATCATTTAAATGACTAAAGATGCAAATTTCATACAAAATCACATAGCAAATTTCATACAAGATGCCAGGCGGTGCATGCATAACTGGGTTCTGCCAAGTTCTCTCAGCACAGAAATGCACCCCAATATCTCAATTACAACATCCATTATATTGTCATAAACTTCATGGCACACATCATAAAAGAATAATTGTATTTTCATGAACACTATTTGTTTTTTATACCACGAATCATCTATAAATTACCAATTCCAAACCGATTCATCCTTGATTCCAATATGAACCCTAAATTCTCAATTTCACACAACATTCATACCCTCAAGATATCAATATTCCCCACAGACATTTACAACATAGAATTCATGTTCATGCACATCACTCACCATGGAAATCATCACAGAAGACACCAAAAATATCAAAGCAACCAAAATTGGGCCACGCAGTATATGTCGTCTGGCAGGTCACCCCCGGCCGCCAAGCGGTTCATGGTGAAACCTAGAAAAAAAATGGCGAAAACGTATGTGTCGCCTGGCGGCTCACAAACTGTCGCCAGGCGGTTTTTGGAAAACCCAAAAATGCGGATAACACGAGGGAAAAACGGATTCCACAATTCCATTATGATTCAGATCATACATTCACAAGATAGATAAATAAAACAAGAAATAAGAACTCCCCTAACCTGGTTTTTCCTTCGCTTAAAGCTTTGCAAATTTAGAAGGTCTCCCTACACCAAGTGCCTTCTTAGCCTCTTCTCAATTTAGCCCCCAAAACTCACTCAAGCCTCACCACACTCAGAATTCGTGCTTGGTTTCTGGTTATAATTTCAGCCTTGCCAAAATCTTTCCTAATACTCTCATTTTACCTTTTAAATGGTGCTTTAAAGTTAGGTCAATAATGCAAAACGAAAATGCAACTTAATTGGTGGTTAATTGCCCTTCATTGTTCCATTATGGGCTGTTTTACAACCACCCTTGGCTGCTAGTTCAGTTAGGGTTTTCCTTTAACCCTTCCCATTCCATCCAAATCTAACATTAGCAAAAAAATAAAGTTTAATTTAGGTTCCCCAAGGCTTGAACCCATAACCATGCAATTACTAAGTCAATACCAAACCATCATGCCAATTCATATTTCATGCCAACTAATATAATTCAAATATTATATTCTTAATTAACACGCAAATCATGTTATTAAAACAATAATAATGAAATAACACATAATTAGCATACATAGGACTCAAACCCAAGTCCTCTCACACATTTAAGTACTCTCAACCATTTGAGCTAGTACTTCTTCACGTCATATCAACCACTATTAAATGCCATAAAGGCGTCCACGACCCGCATTTATTAATTAATTAATTATTTAATTAATTAAATTTCACGGGTCTTACACACACACTTCATTGGTTCACATGTTTAAAATGAGGGTAATTTCATAATGTCACGCAAATTACAGTCAAATCAACTCAATTTTGGGTGGATGAAATAAACCTTTCATCTCGCAAATTCGCACTCGCATATCGCTGCATATACGCTGAAAAGAACATAAAAAAGTCCAAAATTCGTCATTGGTTTTTCAAAAATGTAATCTTGTAAGGATTTTGTAAAACTTTTGAAATAGTGGAAAGTCAGGCTAAGGTTGCCTTAGCAATCTGGATGTTTCTCAATTACGAGTGAACAAGAAGATCATTTTTATAAAATCCTCAAGACTATCATTTTAATCAATCTTTTTGTGTAATTCAAGAGCTTTAATGTAATATGGTGTTCAAAAAGTGCTTCTACTAACAATTGCTATTAATCTTGCATTAATTTAGTTTTCTGCATAATTTTTCCTAGTATTTCAACTTATTCCTATTTCTCAATCTGTTGAATTATTCTGATATTTGTGTGAGTCTCTGTTAGTTATTTCAATCTATTGATCATGGTTTTAATCTATTAAAATGCATTTTCAGGAAGTGATAGATTGCTAAAAACTTGGCTAAACACTTCTTTTACATCTTATAATTGGTATCAAGAGCAAGTTCTTGAAAGTTAATCAACTTTGATCCTAAACCCTTTTTAAAATGTTAGAAAAAAGCTTTCTTTTATAAAAGGTGCCTGTATACATAAGCCTCTTACGTTTAGTGGTGTGAACTATCAATTTTGTACAACTCGCATGAAAATTTTCATAGAATCTATTGACCAAGAAATTTTGAATGCTATCATGAATGAACTACTCATTCCTAAGCATACTCTTAACATTTAGCAAGTAGACAAGCCTTGGAACCTATGGACAAAAGATGAGAAGAATAAAGGTCAATACGATTGTGTTGCGTTGGAACCTATGAATTTTTCAGAATTTCTCAATGCAATAGTACAAAGGATATGTGGGGATGTTCTTGAAGTTGCACATGAAGGAACCAATGATGTGAATAGCGCTAGGAAGCATGAATTGATTCAAGAGTATGAATTGTTTAAGATGCAACAGGGAGAATCCATAACTTAAGTCTAGAAAAGGTTCACATATATTGTTAACCATCTCATAGGCTTGGGAAAGGACTTTGACAAAAAGGAGCTAAACATCAAGATCTTGAAGTGTCTTTATAGAAGTTGTTAACCTAAAGTCACGACCATTTCAGAATCGTGGGATTTGTTAACAATGACTACTACAACCTTATTTGGAAAGCTTAAAGAACATGAGAATGAGATGAATAGGCTGAATGAATAAGAGAGTAGTGAAAAAAAGGTAAATAACATAGCCTTTAAGTCAAGCGTAAAGAAGAATGATCAAACAAATTAGGATGTGGCTAAATCTAGTGAGAATGAAAACCTGAATCTACTTGCAAGAAGTTTGGATAGTTTCTCTAGAAAAGAGGTAACATAGGTAAGTAAAGGAGGTACAACTCTAAATGCAACAACCTTCACGAACCAATAGTCTTGGTGGGAACTTTTATGCACTGGTCATAGTAGATGATTTCTATAGGTTTACATTGACACTATTTTTAGCATGTAAAAATGATAGTGATCTTGCTTTAAAAATACTTGACAAGGTCTTAGAAAATGAAAAGAATTCTATAATTGTTTTTATTCAAAGCTATCATTGAAGAGACTTTCAAAATGAAAAGTTTGAAAGCTTTTGTGAAAAACATGGTATAAAACATAACTTTTCTACTCCTAAAACTCCACAACAAAATGAAATGGTTGAAAGAAAGAATAAATCACTTGAAGAACTTGCTAGGAGCATGTTGAATGAAAATTTATTGTCAAAATACTTTTGGGCTGATGCTGTCAACATAACCAATTATGCTTTATCCAATAAGAGGGAGATTGTTAGCATAAATGGCTTTGAGGGATAAAGATTTGATGAAGACATTGCATAAAGATTTGATGAAGATATGAAGGATTGATAAAGATATGATGAAGACTTGATAACGTGATGAAGACGTGAAAGATTTGTTGTGTTGATCAAGCTTAAAGTGTGCTTAATCTGGCTGCATGTGAAGATCTTGAGGCTTGAAGATTGGAGCTTAACCTGAAGAATATTTGACATAGAATAGTTGTCCGTGTTTGGTTGCATTCTTTTAGTCTGTTGAAATGGGTTTTAACAGGCTAATTGACTTATTGTTATTGTTTTGGAAGTGACATATTGGATCGGTTAAAACAGTATTCAATCAGTTGATTTCACTTAAGTCAAGTGAAATTAACAAATTGAACAAAAAATTCAACTTGTTCAATAATAAGCTAAAAGACTGTAAAGCCTAGGTTTTCAGAGAGAATATGAGAGATTAATTTTACTAGCATGAAATCAGTGTGATCATTTTGGAAAACTCGTTCTCTTTGAACTTCACAGTGTTGCGACAATTCGTGATTGATTCTTGAAGTCTTGGAGCCTTGTTGGCTTGGTGTGGGTGCTTTAAAGAAAGCTCTTGGTTGACCAAGGAGAGCCACCACTGAGGTTTGATCTTTCTTAGGCTATTATGGTTTGTCTGGTATGATTTTAGATCTACAAGTGGGAGTCTAGTTGTGTTGTATTAGATTCAAACTACATATTTTTTTCAAATATAAAATTGAACTTAATTTTTAGAAAGAGCGAATCGCACTCCCCTGTCCCTTCTTGGCTAAATACTTATTTTACATCCTATAAACATAAGTTCTAAAAGGAACTCAAATTCAAAATAAAACATAAATGTATCTATATTGAGATTTATTTTTTTTTAGAGAAAAATATCTAATTATTAATGTGTATGAGATCTTTTTCCATGATCAAATACCAACTTTTAAAACACATTAAACAATTTCAAAATGTTGAATTGACTTAAGTAAACATGTTAATCTATGTCTAATTGTCTTGTCAGGTTAATGGAGCATGGGATAGGTAGTGCAACACTATTAGAGGGTAGAGGTGATGTGGAGCTTATGTGGAAGAGAAAGAAAGCACGAAAATCATAAAGCAAAAGTAAATGTACCTTTAGTGGTACACTTGGACCACATGAAGGCTCTTGGCAAAAAAATCCTAATATGAGTGCTTATCTCATTCCTTTTGTTGCACCATTTTGACATACCTTCTAGAATGTGGGGTTTTTTAATTGTTATGTAATGATTTTGGACTTTTTTTTTATTTCCTAAAGGCCCCTAAAACTCTCTTTATAAAGGGTGGTCTTTAGCTAGTAATAGGGTTGAACATTTTGAAGTATACATTTTTATTGTCTCAACCAAAACCATGAGCTCTCCTCCAACGAGTGATGTCTCCACCTTTGCCTTATTTTGCTTGCAAGTGGTGGCTATCCTCACTCATCTCTAGGATTGGTTAACCTTATGGCCCCCCTATGAGTGATATGCTACATTGCCATATTTACCATCTTCACTCATCTCTAGTTTATTTCTTTTTTTTCAATTTGGTTTTAATGCTATATTTTCCATTTTATTTTTTTCTTCAATCAATCCATTACTCTCCTTCTCTTTGATCCTTTTGAAGTGCACTTTCACATCTAGATAGCTTGCTATCTTAATTTTATATTAAGACAACATAATGAAACCTTAAATTTGCAAGCCTTTTTTCATTCATCATGTGGTCATTCAAAACGAAAATCCAATTTACTTGAAGCTTATTTCAAAAGCAATACATTAGTTCCAAGTAACATTCATTGAGTGTGCAATAGTTGCCTCATCTTGATGTGAGAAGTCAGGTTAATATGAAGACCAACAACTTTTCTTCCATTTTAAAGTTTCCAACATGAAATCCTTTGATTTCATCATTAGGCCTTCTAAGACATTGCCTATAGAATTGTACCTTATTGAACTCCTCCACGAATTTAATTCCTCATTTTTTAGCTTACAACCCTTTTTGCTTCAAACTAGCTACATTTTTCAAGATTTCACTGGTTATCTCCTTTTCAATACCTTTGACGCATGATCTTAACACACCACTATCAAACTAAAAGTTTATGAAAAATACCTTAACCAAGTCAGGGTAAATATTCACTAAAAGCTCCAAAAATTTTTTCAATCTTTGATGTTCCAGCAACTTATAGATATTATTAAGGTTTTCAGCATTAAGCCATGAAATTCGAAGCACCTTTGGAATGTTGATTTGCTTCCTAGTCATTTGAAGCAGGAAAAACTTGAATCTTCTTGATGAGCCATTATTTTCTCCTATTTTGTTACCTTTTTCTACCCATCTTAATTGATGTTTAGTACTTAATTATATATCCTTAATGCATTTTCATCTTTTGGGCTTCATTAAGCAAGTAATTTGGATTTAAATGGTCTAATTTTTGTATCTTAATTATTTTCAGGTATTATTGTCAAGCATTTCTGGCCTAGGACATTTGTTTTTGTGAGGAGAAGAGTGCCACATTAGTGTCACATCATCTGCGCCACATTAGTGTCATATCATCGGCGCCACATCAGCCCTTGTTTCCACGTTAGCATTAGTGTTGGGCCAACTTTTATTTCAATCCAGTGGCAATTTTGTAATTACTTTGAGCAGTGGCAATTTTATAATTTCCTTGAACAATAACTTAGGATTTAGGAAGGGGGTTTGATATGACCATATCCCAACCCTCATCTTTGATAAACAAAATTTGTTTTAGAGGAAAGGAGGCTTTCTTTCATATTTTGGCTTCTCCTTGCACCTAGGACAACACCTATTTCGTTTACTCTCTTCAAGTGGATGTTTGGAGCTCCTTTGGTTGAGTTTACTGCTTCCTTATTTAATTCCCATGATGTATTTTCATTTTGCAATGTCAATGGATAGCTAAATTTCTATTCTAATATTTTGAGGATAATGCAAAGCTTTGAGGTTTAGTTCATCAATGTTCAATGTTGTTTGAGTTTTCTCTTTGTTATTTAATCATCGTGCTTGAATGATTTTGTTTTAGGCATGCTTAATATCTAGTATCATCTCCATTCACTAAACTCATGCTTAATGGGTTTTGTTGTTGGCTGTTGATATTATTGAACTCACACCTTGCTAAATGGTATGATGAAACTCAGTTAATCTTCGCCTTGGTTGTTAAGTGGATTGACAGTAAACCCAAACTACGTAATCTATTTTTTTGAACCTAGGATAAGCTTCATTTGAATTAGGGAATCAATTATTTTAATTTTCTTTCTAATTTGTTTATTAATTGAATCTGTTTGAGTAATTGCATTTGAATCTGCCAATACCCCTTTGTGTTTGCGATTGGAACCTTTGATTGAAAACATTGGTCACTGGGAGACGATCTTGGGTTAGCTCCTAGGTACTATATTTAATCAATTTATTTTTTCGGGTACGACCCCAATCACTTCTCTTCATAACCAATGAACCAAGTGTCTAACCTTCCCTAATTTGAATCTCTTAATTACTTAGGAGTGGTAGGAGTGGATTTCTCTTGATCTTGTGGAGAATTGCGAGAGACATATCTAGGCATTTTGTTATAATCGGTGCAAAATGTATAAGTATGTGTAGAGTATATATGATATCAACATTTAAAAACAAATTAATTAATTCATACATGACACAAATTCATGTAAATGTACTTAAGGCTGCTTTATGGTCAAAATGACAAGAAAAAAGAATTAAAACTGTTGAAACAATAAGTGTACCTTGTAATATGATGAAGTTTTGACCGAGACAACTAAAAAGGTTGTGACACATCACACATTAGTTTTTCAAACTAAATTAACATGTACAATGATAAGATTAACAAGTTGATAATGCATTTAAGACACATTATTCATATAAAAACTTCTTAGTTCAGTTCTTACCTTGTAAAACCTATCATGTGATAGTGGTTTAGTGAATAAATGGCTAGTTGATTTTCCTTTTTATCAAACTTAATTTCACAATAACCTTTTGGTACGTGGTATCTTATAAAGTGATGCCTTATTTCAATGTGCTTAGTTTTAGAATGTTAAATACGATTCTTTGTCAAGTTAATTGCACTAGTATTATCACAATAAAGAGATACCTTTACCAACTTAACTTTATAGTCTAGAAGTTGATGCTTTAACTAAATAATTTGTGCACAACAATATCGAAAAGCTGTGTAATTTGCCTTAGTTGTAGAGAGTGCTACACATGCTTGCTTATTGTTATTCCATGAGGTTAGACTTGAACTTTTCCTTGTACTTTTCATATCCAATTTACCACAAGTCAAGTCTGAATCTGAAAAGCCAATCAGGTTGATCTGTGTATGTCCTGGATATAATAAACCAACGTCGATTGTTCTTTTTAGATACTTGAGAATTCTTTATGTTGCCTTATAGTGTGATTCCTTTGGATTGGATTTAAATCTTGCACATATACCCACAGTAAATTTAATATCATGTTTACTTCTAGCTAGGTGGAACAAGGAACCAATTAGCCCTCTGAATTTGGTTGACTCAATAGGTTATCCAGCTTCATTAGAGTACATATAGCAATTACTAGCTATCAGAGTTGCTATTTCCTTGCAATTTTCCATCTTAATTTTTTTTAGCAAACCACAACAATATTTTTAATGGCTTAAAATGTTCCATGACCAAGTTGTTTGACTTGTAGCCCAAGAAAGTAGTCCAATCCTCCTATCATGGATATCTCAAATTCACTTTGCACACCTGAAACAAAATCTTCACATAAGGAGTGATTATTGGAACCAAAAATTATGTCATCAACATAAACTTCAGCAACCAATAAATCATTTTCATGTTTTTTAATGAATAGTGTTTTATCAATAAAATTGCTAGTATATCCTTTTGGTAAAAGAAAGTTACTTAGCCTCTCATACTATTAACATTTTGTTTGCTTTAAACCATACAAGGTGTTTTTAATTTGAAGATGTGATTAGGGTATAACTGATCTTCAAAACTAGGTGAGTGTGATACACATACTTTTTCATTTAAGAATAATTCAAAAATGTGCTTCTAACTTCCATTTGGAATAATTTAAAATTACTCATGCAAGCATATACTAATAACAGTCTAATTACTTCTAGCCTAGCAATAGCTACATAGGTTTCACCAAAATCAATTCCTTCCTCTTGATTACAGCCTTTTGCAGCTAGCCCAGCTTTGTTCCAAATGATATTATCACATTGATATCATCAGTTCTATGAACTACCACACATAATTTCTAGTAAATTAATCAAGTTATTTGATGAGCCATTATTTAATGCTTAATTGTTTACTATAAGTGTATTTTCATTTTTTGAGCTTCATTAGGATAGTAATTTGGATTTTAATTAATTTGGATTTACTTGACCTAATTTTTGTTTATTAATTATTTTCAGGTTAGTGAAGCATTTTCACACTAAAGATAGGGGTGTCATATCAATGCCACACATGCGCCACATCAGCCCTATTTCCACGTTAGCATTTGGGACTAAAATGACAATTTTGTAATTCTACGTCGGGTTTAAGGTTTTAGGGGCCATAACCATTGTTTTTTTTTTCTGTTTTGTCTTCTTCTTGGGCGTTTGAACTCCACTTGGAAAGCCATTGAAGGAGCCACCACTATATTAGACATTTTTCTTCATCTTAGACAATACCCACTTAGGGTTTTCACATTTTTTGCATGGCTCCCTCTAGTTCACATTTTTTTTCTCCTCATCTCTTCAATTGAATGATCAATTCTCATTTTCTTTGAGTTACAATTCGAATTCCATGGCTTGTTAAAGTCTATATATTGATTCCTTGAATAAAATGAAATGAAACCTTGAGGTTATTGTCCTGTAATGCAATTTCAGTTCTGTTTGCTCATCATCTTCTTTAATATGCACTTTAATCAGCCATTGTTCATGCTGAATGAGTGAGTTGTGTCATAGTTGCTTAATTTGCGTGCGAAAAGTTGAATGATGTGTGCTTTGCTTAATTGCATAATGAACTTGTGTTTTAATCTTTGCATAGTTGCTTAAATCATGGGTTTCATGAGAGTTAATGTAACTGATTAATTTTATGATTCATAATTGGTGGATTTTCATTCGAACCGAGGAATCAATGTTGTTTTCACCACTATTTTATAAAGTATGAGTTTGCATTTTAAATTTGTTTAGAGTTTCTTACTTTGCCAACCCCCCTTGTGTCGTAATTTAAACCTTTGATTGAGAACATTGGTCACTAGGAGATGACCTTGGGATAATTCCTATATAACACAATTATTCTATTTATTTGTTTAGGTACGACATCAATCATTCATCTTGCATAGCAACAACATAATTACTATCATTCAATGCATGATTAACAATTTTAGGTTCAATTTGTCATACAAAGGCAACATGTTCACAAAAATTGTTAAGCGTGAGTCTTGTAGAAACTCCCTTATCAATTTCATCAATGATATTGTCTTTGATAGCCCTTTAGGAGTCTTCCAATCCTTAGGCAAGTTGTTTGAACAGGATTTTCAGTTGTTGGTTCATTGCTACAAGATGGTCCAACTTCATTTTCAATATGCTTTTCCTGAATACATATTCCTCATTTGCATCAATAGACATTTGATCTTGCAATTTTGGATTTGATTCATCAAACACATGTGGACACATTCTTCAACAATCATTAATCTCTTATTATATACTCTATATGCATGACTATTTGACGCATGACCAAGAAAGATCCCTTCATCAACTTTTGCATCAAACATGCCAAGTTTTTCCTCACTATTAACATTTAAAGCCAAATACCTTTAGATGACCTCGAACAAACTTTGCTCCCTTATAAAGGTCGTAAAGAGTTTTCTTTAATATGGGCCTAATCAACATAGTTCAACATATAATAAGTTGTGTTGACAACATTTGTGATCAAGGTCATACACAATCAAATAAAACTGATAAAATGTAATACTCAGCAGTTAACTGAAGGTCGTCTCCCAATGACCAGTGTTTTCGGTCAAAGGTTCCAACAACATAAAAAGAGGGGGTTTGGCAGATTCATAGAGTAACAATAGTTCAATAAAACAATGATTAAAGGGGTATTGATTCTCTAATTCGAATGTAATTCCACCTATCACTTATCACCAAATTAAATACTTTATCCACAAAACTCTCATGAAACTGCAATTAAACCACTAAGTGAAGATTAAACCAACTTTATTATGCAATTAAGCAAAGTATACATAATTTAATCGCACCCACTAATTAAGCATCCATGAGAACATCTAGAAACAACAACCCAAAAACATTAAACATGATTCAAGTCTCTTTCAAAATCAAGAACAAGTTCCCTAACATTAAGCATACCCAAAATTTGTAATCAACAATAAAGTATTGATTAAGATAAACAACGCAAAACATTCAGAAAATATAAAGATTTCATTCCATTCTATACAAAGATTCAATACTCAAAATTAGTTCACCATGGGATTTGAGTTATAACACAAACCAGAATGAAAATGCATCATAGAAAGGAAGAAATTGAACTAGAACATAAATAATCAAACCAGAATGTGAAACCCTAACTTCGGTGTTGTCCAAATTGAACCAGAACGTAAAAATAGAGTGGTTGCCATCAATGGCTTATAAAAAACTCTCTAAAAATACAAAAGAGAAGATTGAAAATGTGAATACCAAGTTTTGAACCCTAAAACCCTACAAAACTTGTGGTCACATCACCACACACGTGCATAATTACAAAAATGTCATTCTGGTAAGCAGAACTACGGAAATGCGACTATGGACTCAAATGCTAAGGTTGAAATAAAGGTTGATGTGGCACTCTTTGTAAGATCCGCTAAATTTAATTAATTAATTAATAAATACGGGCAGTGGGAGCCTTTATGGCATTTAATTCTGACAAGTACGACGTGGAAAAAGTACTAGCTCAAGTGGTTGAGAGTACTTGAGCATGTGATAGGACTTGGGTTCAGGTCCTATGTATGCCATTTATGTGCTATTTAAATTATAATTATTTTAATTATGTAATTGTTTTATATAATATTTTGGTTCTGGGGAGTGATATTACATTCTTAAATGATTAAGAATTATCACGAAACATGAATTGGTTGAATGGTTGTGCATTGAATTGGCATTGGCATGGTTATGGGTTCGAACCTTGGTAACTCTAAATTAAACTTCCTTTTTGCTAAAATTAGTTTTGGCAAGAAGGTGAAAGGGTAGAGAAAACCCTAGATGAATGAGCAACCAAGGGAGGCTGGAAAACAGTCCATAAGTGACTTTGAATGACAATTAACTTCAGTCTTAATGTCATTTTCGTTTTCCCTTCATCATTGCTAATTAAGACACCATTAAAAGACAAATTGTGAGAGAATAAAGGGGTTTTGAGGCTGGATTTTTGAGAGCATTTGAAGGTGCACGTTAAGAAAAAATAGTGATTAGAGAGTGAATTAGAGGAGCTAAATTGAGGTGGTGCTAAGGAGACCATTGGTGATCAAAGGGTGAGCTCTAGCATTGCGTTTTAAGCAAGGAAACTAGGTTAGGGGAGCTTTACGCGTTAATTCCACGTGTAAATCTGATTGGCATGCTAAATATAGTAGCTTTACGCGTTAATTTTATTTTAAGTCTGATTGGCATGCTAAATATGGTATGATTATGCATGAATTATTTTATTCTGTTTAAAGCTTGTAGTTCTGGAAATTTCCAAAAACTGTTTGGCTGGCGATGAATTGCCGCCAGACGACTCTTTCATTTTCTAGGTCAGTTAGGGTTCCTGTAGAGGAACCACCTACTAAAATATAGTGCCAAATAGTCTAGTTGACCAATTTTGACCAATCCTTGCACATATTTGATTGGTTAACCAGTTTTGACAATTTGACTACCCATTGAGAAGCAAACATGTGGCAGTGTGCTTTCTCTCTCCAAAATTTGGGTTTTCCCATGTGTTTCTTCCATGGTTAACGGCTATTGTGATGGTGGTTGATTGGGCTGCCACGGGTGGTTGGCGATGACTTTGAATACACTTCTGACAAGGCTCACGGTGCACCGCATGATGGTGGTTAAGTTTGGCTAGAATTGGTGCAGATCTGTGAATGTCGAGACTCGCGTGCAGATGCGAGATCTTGCTTTGTCTCCTCGTACTTGTGATAGGAATGTGAGCTTGAGGAGAAAAATGGAGGATGGTGGCGCGACAAAAGAAGCGAGCTGCAGCAGCGTGGCCTTGGCTGTTGCAGGTCGCGAGCAGTATTGGTGCAGCAGTGGTGGTTCAGCGTGCGTGCAAAAACGGGGTTGCAGTTTCCGACGTGAACGCGATGGTGGTGGCGCGATGGGAAGAGGCGAGTCGTAGTGACGTTGTGTGGCTGATGCAGGTTATGTGAGTGGTGCTACAATGGTCGTTTTCCGGCAACACGATGATGGAGGAAGAAGGAGGGGCGACAAATATGTAATGGAGGTTGTGTTGGGCTACGACAGATGACTACTACGATGGCGCGACGAGAAAGGGGTTGCTCCGGCGAGTTGCAGGCGTAGAGGAGGAATTCAACGACGGTGCGGTGATGGCAGCGTTGTGCACGGCGGCTGCGGCATGGTGAGGGTGAGAGAGGAGGAAAAATTAGGGTTAGGGTTTCTGAATGTGTGAATGAGAGAAGATGATGAGGTGTTATTCTATGATTGGGTATTTTAGTGAGTGGAGGATTGATGAGGTGGCATGTTTTAAGTTATTATTTTAGTGAGTGGAGGATTGAGGACGTGGCAAGCTTTAATTGGTTATTTTAGTAAGTGGAAGATTGCCACGTGACTTAATCTGGTTGAGTGGAGTTTAAGTGATATTAGGGGTGCAAATTAGTAAAAAGAAGGGGTGCAGAATAGAGTTAGAAGACCCAATTTCAGGAGGGGTGTGGAAAATAAAAACTCGTCGTGCATTTAGCTCCAGAAATATTTTTTTCAGAAATAGATAGCCTAATTGCAGAAGGGGTTATAAAAATGAAAATTGGGGGTGCATTTAGCTCCAAAAACATTCTTTTTCATAAATAGATAGCCCAATTGCAGAAGGAGGTGTAAAAATGTAAACTGGGGGTGCATTTAGTACCTGAACTATTCCTCTCCAAAATTATGATTTTGGGACTTATTTTATGACTTGAAATATTCCCAATTCACACATTAAGGACCTAAATTAAATTCCAGTTGCATTATTAAAGTCAAGAATATCCAATAATATATTATGCAACTAAAATCAATTCTTAAGTGCAAAAATCATATTAAATTCCCAAAATTTAAACACTTAATGAGAGCAAGGGTTCGAACTCATCATACCCTCCAGACGGTTTGGAAGTGGAAAATGCTTGGCGCCCCGTGCGTAGCGCCAGGCGGTATTGTTGAAGTAGAATTATATTTTGCTTGTATGACTGCATGGTCTGCAAGGCTTCTAGGATAACTTAAAGGTCAGCTAGCTGGTGTTCCTTGAGTTGTGGCTTGGAACGTATCCCTTGAGTTGTGGCTCGGGATAGGGGTTAAGCACGTGACATTCTTTGAGTTATGGCTCGGAATGGCATCCCTCCAGCTGTGGCTCGAGATGACGGATGAACACGAGGAACTCTTGAGTTGTGGCTCGGGTTGGCGAGTGGTGCCGGTGTGAGTGTGCGTGTTGTGGCCCACACGGATGGGTCCAGATAGATTGCCCTCCTCAGTAATTAGCTGATGAGTTTGGTAGTCTTGGGACGTTACGAGCTATGTTCGTATTGGGAGTTCCACCTGGCGTTACGGTGTGTGATCTGTGGCCGATAGGTGTGGCAGCAAGACACCTTAAGATACTCACTAGAAGACGTAGAACACGGTTGACATGGTAGTGGCCATGTGTTATGGAATCAAAAGATAGAAATTCCTTTGGTGTACTTGTGTGATTTATCTGATTAAAAATATATGGTTTATATATATGTTTATTCAGCTAG
>Ga0209389_1000558_pt1 | contig 22755 bp, 9 predicted proteins | sample CowpearedBW_FD_187526 | JGI IMG/M metagenome (GOLD analysis project Ga0209389, IMG submission 187526) | Root nodule microbial communities of legume samples collected from California, USA - Cow pea red BW (SPAdes) (version 2) | ecosystem: Host-associated > Plants > Roots > Nodule | place: USA...
ATTTATTTATTCTGTTTTTCAATAATGAGGTCATTGGTCCTAAGTAATAAAGAATAAAGTTACATCATGGATAAGTAAAAAACTTCCTAAAATACCTAATGAGCAGCACGGTCTTGACACAAGCCAACCTTTTATCCCTTATTCATCATATCAATGTAATATTTTTTCATTTAAAGTCTCTTATATTCATTTTCATGTCAAAATTGTTGATAGTATTTTTAGGTGTTTGAAAGCACATAACTGAAAGTTTAATGAGTTTAGATTTCTTACACAAGAAATATTCTAATACATTTGATGGCTGACATTGGTTGTTTAGATTTACAAGTGCAGTATTACGTGGAAAGAACTGGGAAATACCATTGCCACCATTTGGACAGGGTTGGTAAGTACTTTTTAGTTCAATTATATAAGAATATGTTTGATAAGCATTCTCATATGTATCTTTACGTGATAACAAATGATTTCAAAGTTCATTCTTCCACATTTTCCTATCTTCAAATTTAATGATTTTGCTTATTAGCATAGAAGAATGATTGTTAGCTTGCCTGGTTATAGGATGGCTAACTTTCAATGTTTACACTTAAATGTTTGTAGCTTAGGGGTAGCAAAAGCTTTTGTATTAAATTTGAGCTGAAAGTGAAATATACATTATAATTTTAATATTTTAATATTAATATATATTTTATTAATTCTTCATATATTTTGTTTATTAATGTATCTGTTGTGGATAATATAGAAACTAGCCGTATATTGTATTTCTTTTTATGATCCAATGGTCCAACTTGAGAGAGTGTTGGAATGTAATTAGTCATTAGCTCTTACAAATTTGTTAATTATTAGTTGTTACGTCGTATTCTAGGATATTAAATCATTAATTCCTGATTATTAGGTGAAAACTTATTATTTTTTATTATGTAAGTTAATATAAATATATATCATGTTTTATACTTTTTACCCATAACGATCAGACAAATTTCTCTTTTTATAGTCTCCATGAAACATGATTTTAAAGGAAACTTGAAGTCTGGCACAAAAATTTGGGTGTCAAAGTGAATCAATCGACTTATACGGGTTGGTTTACCATGGATTGAGCTAAAAAAAAGTCAGCTCAACTCGACTCACTTTTTGGTGAGATAGATATTTTGTAACCTACCCTGATCCACCATGAGTTGGTGGGTTAGATGGACTAACTCATTTAAGATGATTTTTTTTCCAATTTATTTTATGTTGCAACCATGGTAGTCAAAATCGTGATCCAAAACGTAAGATCTTACGAGTCTATGATCTTTTTCTCCCTCCCCAATCTAGCTTCACTTAAAACTTGAGATCTTCACGGATCGTATTGGACTGTCATTGTAACCTGCAGTGCCTCCCAACAGCAAAAGAGAAGTTGATAGAGTCGCAATGGTGGTTCTCTCGCAGCCTCGCGTTGCATTCCCTTCCAACAGTGAGAGAATAAGCGGATAGACGTTGCGGTGGTGCTGCCTCTATCAACGGCGACTCACACGACGACTACTCTCGCGGTGACATCAACGTACCTAGCGATGCTAGTGGCCTCTTTACACATCTCTTTGCGAGGGGAGATGGAATTGGGACATGCTTTAAAACCCTAATTCTTTAACCTAGTTTTTTAAACATATTAAAACCCAATTTTAAAGTCCAATTAGTGACTCTGAAAGGTAAAAAGAAGTCATTGTAAAAGTTACGACTAAGGTAAAAGTAACTCTTTTAAAATAAGATTGACTCTCTATCTTCTACAAGAGAGAAAAGGCGAGGTTGAAATTAAAATATTAAAAACGGTAGTGTGAAAGATTAAAAAAATAAAAACTCCCATGCTTAATATTAAAAAAATAAAAAATAGTAATTCTTTCTATGATATTAAAACTATTCCCTCTCTTCTATAAATGGGAAACCTATCACTGCACAACTACTTCTACTACATAGTGAGAACTACCACTCCATCTCTTTTCCCTTCATAGGATCTTACTATCCGTGTTACGATCTTTCGATTTACGATTTATATTTTCCTTTTCGATCCGGGTAGGATCTCGATATTGACTAACATGGTTGCAACACAATCAAAGTGGATTGACAAGACTCATTTTTTTATAACATTACAATCAAAGTGTTCACCTATTTCACCAAACATTATTATAAAGATAATAGTTGAAATTTAAAGTATCAATCTACATAATTTGACAAACAAATAAATTAAACATCAAAACTATTAAAAAATATAGTGTTTAAAAAATTCAAATCATCAACTTACATAATTAGAAGTAGTAAATAATTATAATAAAAAAAATTATGAAAAAATAGTATAAAAATAATGAAGGGGGTTACGGGTCAACCCATCTTCAACTCGACTTGAACTCATTCAATTTGAGTTAAGTGAGTCGGGTTCATTTTGACCCACATTTAAGAAAGTTGAACATATTCCAACCCAATTTGACTCAAACCCATGATGAGCTAGGTTTGCTCACGAATTTGTATCTATTTTGACATCTTTACACAAAGGGTACCACAAGACAAGGGATTTGGAAATGGCTTAATCTAATGAAAAAGAACATTATCAGTAAAAAGACATCATGACGTGTGATTGGTAACCATATTGTTGGAGATCCTACATCGACTAGAGATAAAGTCAAATTATAATATATAAGTGGATGCAAGCAAGGTAGTCAAAATCGAGATCTTACTCAAGATTGGAAAGGAAAATATAAATCGTAGATCAGAAGATCGTAACACGGATTGTAAGATCCTACAAATTTTATTATCACTCAAAACTCATAACTAAACTTAATAATATATAAAATAAAAGAGTACATCATTAGGTGCAAGTGCCAATTTACTCTTACTACTTTTTTGAATTTTTACCCGTGGCGCTTATTGTTTTTTTAATCTTTCACAGTGGCGCCTTTTCTCTCTTGTGGACAAGAGGAAGTCACTTTCTATTAAAAAATTACTTTTTACCTTTTGGGTCATTGACAGCCTTCAGTCACATCTTTTTAGTTTTTGGTTGCAGTTTTAATTGTAGTCATTTTGGACTTTAAAATGTTTTAAAAAATAGGCTAAAGTATTAGGGTTTAAAACCCAATTCCAACCCACTAAAATGAAACACCTAAAAAAACCCTATAGTTGTCTTCTACACACAAACACTTACGAGAGGCAAGCATCCAGGCTATGAGCTGTGAGAAGTGCCACAACAAGTGACATCTCTGTGATGAGCTCCGCTGCAACGCTTCGTGAAACTTGCCATTTCCTCATGAGTTGTAATTTTCAATGGTGATCCTTTACGATCCGTAAAAATTGGAACATTCAAGTGACGCGAAATCGGGGAAGGAGAAGAAGATCATAAGCTCATACGATCTTACGTGTTGAAATGTCATTTTGACTACCATGGATGCAAGTCTCACTTTACAAGCCAATTTTGTAAGGTTGAGTTAGGCATAAAGTTTACTATTAAGATGGTATTAGAGTAATCTGAAACCTATCCTAATAAGATTTGTTGTTTGGTAAGCATATTGTGTCACCTGCTATCGAACTATCCATTATTGTCTAGTCTTACACTTGAGATGTATATGCCTCAGTGTGAGGGGTTTGTGTAATAGATCTTCCATCGATTAGAGATAAGACCAAATTACAATATATAATAATTGAGAATGGAGGCTAGAATGTTCTCAAAGGGTGATTGTAGCTAGAGTGTACGTATATAAGTTACATAATTCAGAATACACTACTTTGTACATTGGTGTTGGGTAGTCTATGGGAAAAAAAGAATGGGGAGACTTTTACTAATGGACCAAGAGCTAAGTGTCTACATGACATCACCTTCATTTTAAAACCGTTGGGCAATAACTTTTGGGTCATTCTTACTTATATGACAAATAAGTAGAACACAACATGGGAGAGTTGAATTGTGTTTTCAATTTTGTTTTCAATTTTTTGCAAACATTGTCTGATGATATACAATCCAAGTGATAGTTTTATACTTGATTGATGATCTTTCAAACGTTTCTAAAACCTATGTTTGAAAACTTCTTAGGTTAGTGTAGACATAATAACATGCAATTTTAACTAGATAAGGAGGAAATTACTGGGTGCAATTTATATTGGTTTGTTTGCAAATGCAAATTAAGTTCCATTCTCAATCAACAAATTGAGTTCTACTCTTCAAACTAATGATGCAAGATACAACACATGTATTGTTTCGGCTACTAGACACTCTTGGTTGACCTGTTTGAGTATTGTTTCAAAACTTAGCCACTCTTGACTAACTTGTGAAGTATTGTTTAAATACCTAGCCACTTTTGGGTAAAAGCCTGAGTACTATTTTGGAATGTAGTCGCTCTAGCCCACTAAGTAGTGTTTAACAAACAGTAACTCCTATCTAAGACAAGGTTCGTTTAAGATGTGATCTGAAAGATCACAGATTGCTCACAAGAGAAGGGCAATGTCTAAGTGTACGATGTTTAAACCCTCTATTAGTTTGTTAACGAACACAATAGGGTTTACTTACAAAGCTTTTAGGGCACAAAAACATTTTAGCAACATTTTAACACTTTTGCAAATTGAACTCGTTGCTCTTCTTCTTGAAGGATAACTTTATATAGGTATAGAAGAAAAGAGTGGGTAAAAAACTAAACTGTATTCACAGTGTGAGAATTTAAGTCACTATTGAAACACCAACACAGTGCCCTAACCTTACAATGAATTGATTAATAGGGGTTATTCAAAGTCCGTACGTATTGGTAGACTATATTAAATTTTAAATTTATATAAGTTCTAATACATAAATTAATGTACGGCTACTAACTTTTGTCTCATTTTTATGTGGTTTTGTACTATTTCACCTTCATTAAGAAAGTGTTACACATAATAGCATTGTAACATATACAAATAATTTAACCCTTATAATATTTTTTGCTTCAAAAAAGAATAATTATTTTATCTTTGTTTCTCCTTTTTACTTTTCAGGCCAAACTTTACGTCTTCTCTCACAATTTTTACTCATCTCTTTTCTCTTGCTTTAAAGTTTTAAAGTATACTGGTTCATCAGTAATTGCATAACAAATTTAGGTGAACTGATTCAGGAATAAAGAGCAAATTAGTAAACACGATCCAATTCGAGGTTCTTTAACATGAATTGTGTTTCTAAGTTCTTGATACAATTTACCAGGCTAACGATAAGTGAATGGTATTTCATAGACACTATACTGAATAACCTTTGAATCCAACTCTTGAAAGTTGTCTGGTAATAAATAAGAACCAAATACTTTAAATTCTACCGAACCTCCTATACTACTTGATATGTGACTTAATATGTGATTATACCCAAGTTCCTATGAGTGTAATCTGTAAAAGATAAAAGAACAGTTCTATTAGAGTCTGTTGTTTAGGAGTCTTGAGAAGTTTTATTGCAGTAATGTGCTTGTGTCCTGTTTTTGCAGGTTTGATACTGTGTACCTCGATGATGACCTTCGAGTTGTAAAGGATATCCGGGGAGACTATTTAGTTGTTGACCGAGCTTCCTATAACTGGAAGGAATGAATGGAATCTTCATTTCCTTGTTAACTCTTTTTCATCAATGAAAACTTTCGAAGCAACTGCCCTTACTGTTTTAGTGCAGTTCTTTGCTTTGTTAAGGTCTTTTATCTCTTTTAGTTATGCTAATTTATATGCTTAGTTAAATATTGATTTTGAGATCATCAAGGAGACTTCAGTTACTTCCAGTAACGAGGGAAACATTTTATTTTATGTTCTTCTGAATCTCCAGCTAAATAATATTAAAGGGGCATGCTTGTATCATCCTATAAATACTAATATTCTTAACGTCTTTAAGTTGGATATATGTCCAGTAGAATTGAGGATTTTACCTCTTGCACCTCCAAAAAATTTTCTTCACCCTTTCAATTTCTAAATAATCATTTTACCCTCCATAAAAGATACTTCTGCATTATATATTCCGGATTTGAAAATTTTGAAAACAAGATTTTTGGAATAAATTTTTAGAATGCATGAAATACATTCGAAATAAATTTTTCAGAATGGAATTTTCGGAAGAAACATTTGGAATGCATATTATGTATTTTGGAATGAGTTATTTACAATTCTCTTGCATGAATTGTGATCTAGAAAGAACTTTCCGCACACATTAAATACATTTCGAAAATAGCTTTCCAATGATTTTTTTTTTTCTGCTTTTTCTCTCTTGTTCTTTATAGTATTCTCCCTCTCTTCTTCCTCTACAGCATTAATGCGACGACAACGGTGACATGACAATGATTGTGTGATATGGTAGGGTGATGAAAGGTGTTTTAAGTTCTTTTCTAATATAATGTGGGTGCAGGTAGTATTTGTGGAGGTTTAGTAAGCAATAGTTTAGAATTGAATGCAAGGTAATGCAAATGTTTCTCTCTATACTTGGGTATGGGAGAAGTTTAATTCTCCATGCATCAGCTTTTAGATTTGATAATATACTTGGAAATGAAATATTTTATTACACAACGCGGAATGTATTTATAAATGCTTCATCCAAGTATAATTTTTTATTTAAATAATAAATACAAGTGATAATATTAATAAATAATCTCAAATTACTTTTTATTTTATTTTTCTTTAATCAAATAGTTTCTACTTTTATTTTTTTCTTTTTAACCGAATAATTTATACTTTTATTTCATTCACTCACATTTTGTCCCTTTCATTTTTCTTTAAACATACCGTACTTAAGAAAAGCACATTTGTTGAGAGATGTTTGCTGAAAGTTTTGTTTTTTTATATATATTTGGAATACGTAATTTAATGTACTTTGAGTGTATAACCATCTATTACACTATAGACCCAACAAATAACAAATCTTGTTATGATAAGTTTTGGATGACTTTGATACCATTTTAAGAAGTGAATATTAAGTCTAAGTCAATCCTACAAAATTAGATTGTAAGATCATGCTTTCATCCACATTGTAGATTTATCTTATCTCTAGTCGGTGAACAATACCATTTTATGAAGTGACCTTTAAGCTTAATTCAACCTTACAAAAATGGCTTGTAAGGTAAGGTTTGCACCTGCTTATATATTGTAAATTTGTCTTATCTATAGTTGATGGGTGATACCATTTAAAAGTTGACTTTAAGCTTAACTCAACCCTATAAACTGGCTTGTAATGTGAGGTTTGCACCTACTTATATATTGTAAATTTGTCTTACCTCTGATCAATGGGAGATCTCCATCATATCCCCTCACGCCAAGGTATATACATCTCTAGTGCCGGATTTGACATTAATGGGTGATTCGATAGTGAGTGACACAATAGGTCCAAAAAATAACAAATCTTTCTAGGATAGGTTTCGTGTGACTTTAATACCATCTTAAGAACTAGACTTTAAATCTAACTCAACCCTAAAAATTTGGCTTGTAAGGTGAGGTTTGCACTTACTTCTTTACTATAAATTTACCTTATCTCTAGTCAATGGGTGATGTCATTTTAAGAAACTAGACTTTAAGCCTAACTCAACTTTTTAAAACTGACTTGTAAAATGAGGTTTGCTCTTACTTATATACTATAAATTCGTCTTATCTCTAGTCGATGTGGGATCTATAAGACATCCCCTAACACCAAGGCATATACATCTCGAGTGGGAGAATAAACATTAATGAGTGGTACAATAGCAGCTCGATAGGAATTGGCATGATAGGTCTAATAAACAACAAATCTTGCTATAATAGGCTTGAAAATGGCTTTAATACCATCTTAGGAAAAAGACTTTAAGCCTAACTCAATCTTACCAAACCAAAAATTAGCTTGTAAGGTGATGTGAAGTGCATAATAACCCAAATGGAGGAGGACTAAGGCGCCACATTGATGCAATTTCTTTTATTTAAATAAGGGCCCAATGCTTTGTAAAATTGGCTAACCAAATTGTTTCTTTGATTAACCAATTAATGGACTTTAATTTTGCTTTATTTTCAAGTTGTAATAAAAGCTCATTTGCCAACTTAAGAATCAACCTTTGGGAAGACCAAGAGGATGAATAGTTGAATGCTTTTGGGGTGACTTTTGGGCTGCCAAATTTGTAGTTACAATCAGCCACTAAGTAATGGGATCATAAATAGCTTAAGTGGGATATAATTGCAATTTATGGGACTTTTTTAATTCCAGTGGTTAAAGCTTCTATATAAGCTAAACCATTTTATCAATGAAGACAAGTTGAGTTTTTTTTTTCCAGAAAATATTATAGCTTTCTTTTCTATCTTAGTGAGAGTGATTCTCCTAAGTTCTTGAATGATTCAAGAATCACTGAGTTTTATCAAAGGTCCTTCATACCTTTGTGTGTTTAAACTCTTAGGCTTATCTTCCATCCTTGGAAGTGTGACGTCTATCAATTTCCACTCCATCTTCTTATCTATTTCTATTTTCTCATTTTAAAAAATTGCTCATATTTCTTGCTTATTAGCATTCCAACCTTGATAGATCAGTAAAACGAATCCACCCTTCTAGATTCACATCATAAGGTGAAGTTTGCATCCACTTATATTTTACAAATTCGTCTTATCTCTAGTCGATGTGGAATCTCCAACAATATTAATAATAATTTTATCTTCCTTTTTTGGTGTATAATGCAAGCATCAGATAACGACAAACCAAATCAACCATCAGAGCAGCACTGGTCGAAGCGGAAACACAACGCTCTCCACTAAGCAAGCATAGATCGTGACACCAAAAAGAGCGAGCATCACCATACAACACTAATTGATCAACTTTCTATCACGTGAATTCCACCACAAAATGCAACAGGCTCCACCGTTCGACCTTGCTAGAGACCATATGAACATGCAAGCAACCCAAATCACCTCATGCATCGCTAGACAATACGACATATAAGCCTAAAGCACGAGTACTCACTAGAACAAGTCCAAATTGTGAAACTAGATCTGCTTTGCACATCCAAATAGTTTCAACGACATCTCCAACAATGAATGACAAACTCTCGTAAACGGTGGTGAGACTAGACATCACTTCCACACCGTTGCACATCCATATTGCCATCAACAAACACACGGTGATCGACAACTGCAAGTTCAATAATGAGGCACCTGTGCAGTACATGTGGTTTTGGTGATCTTGTTTGTACATGTCATCATAAGCCATTTATGACTTTTAAGACATCACTTCCACCAACATCAGCATCTAGTGTTGTAGAAACTTTTGGTGCTTTTGTTCTTTCTCTCTTTGTTGGTGCATTGATTTGGGTGTATTCTAAGAAGGTAAAGTGAATGAAGAAATTTGATTATCCCATTGAGTCAGAGGTTTGTCCTAATCATAACCCATTTCTAAAAAAAAGTAGTGGCTAAGTTGATCATCCCATTGAGTTAAAGGCCTTTAATTGGGTGTATTCTAAGAAAAGCAATGGCTAAGTAGATAGCAACCTGATGTTACAATACCTATGTTCAAAAAAGAACGTTCTAGAAAGTACACCTACTATGGAGAAAATTTGACGACACTCGAGACTTTAAGTAGAAAGAAAGTTTGCACCCAATCGGGACGAACCATATCGCATTACAAACTCCTTCTAAAACAGAGCTTACAAGCTACAAAGATCTTAATGGAAAGCTAATCAACGATGTCAGCTAAAGACAAACCTAAAGGGAAACAAAGTGTAAGGACAAACATCCAAACAAGTTAAAGCCTACCTCGACAACATAAAACCTACCAAAGTCAATAGCACAAGTTAAAGCCTGCCCCGACAGCCATGAGCCTACCTAAGTAGGTAGCACAAGTTAAAGCTTGCTCAGACAATTTATGAACCTACCTAAGTTGGTAGCACAATTGAAAGTCTTCTCGATAGCACATGAGCCTACCTAAGTCGATAACACAAGTTAAAGCCTACTCCGATAGCACATGAACCTACCTAAGACAATAGCATAAGTTAAAGCCTGCTTCAGCAACACACAAGCCTACCTAAGTTGGTAGCACAAGTTAAAGACAAGTCTACATAAGTTGGTAGCACAAGTTAAAGTCTGCTTCGACAGTACACGAGCCTACCTAAGCCGGTAGCACAAGTTAAAGTCTTCCTCCACCTACCAATCAAACTTTCAAGCTTAGGGGAATTGTGTACATACCCAACCCTACAAATATACCTAAGAGCATGGCCAAACAAAGCTCATTTAGCCTTATTGGCCTAAAGTGGCTAAACAATATTAACAAAAATATTTGTTGGTCTCATTATCGTATATTAATAGTATATATGATCAAATCTCGATAGTTTTGTTATATGATATATTGATATCATAAATGTTCTTTTATGCCATATATCAACAAAATATATGATTAATGTGATTAAATAATATATTGTTGTTACTATCATGTTGTTATGTCGTAAATATTATAAGTTTTTATTATCTTTTATTTTATAAAGATTTTAGTACAAAGACACCTCAAAGGGCTATTATACTTTCCTTGACCTCAACTTCTAATTGATGTGTAACTATTGAGTGTATTCAAACTTTCAAATGTATTTTGAATTGACTTCTTGATTGCATAATGTAAGTTTAAGTTTTGGATTATACATTATGAAATTTTAAATATATTTTGGATTTACAATCCTAAAATCAAATTTGTATTATGCATTATGCGATCCAAAAGCTAATTTGTAACTTCTAGATCACACAATCTATAAGTAAAAGTTGTTCAATTTTTTTAAAGTTTTATTTTAACTTTTTTAAGTCCATATTTACGCAATGTAATTGTACCATAGTAATAAGTATTATATTACATTATGATCACTATTATCATAACTTCGGTTGTTATTCCGAAAGATAGAAATGGAATCCAAATTTTAAAACAACGTATCGTATGAAGTTGCTAAAATTTCTGACATGATGGTTCGCAAAGAAATTATGGAGTGTACAGAAAGAAATAATCTTGTTTAAAATTTGAACCCATCTCGATGGACCCATAAAAGCAAAACTACTTGAGTGGATCCATTTAGTGGTAATTATAGAGTCTTTTCTTTTCCACACCTTCAGTTTTTCTAATTAGTAAGAATGGAAGGGATGTAACAGTTCAGAAAACTGAGTTAGACTCGCAAATCTCAATTTTAACATTTTTTATAAGCTAAAATTTTCATAGATTATAAAAAATAAATGTTCAATTGTGTGGGACCTAACTTATGAAATCCGTATTAGTTCAAAATGATGATATACTACAAGTATTGGTAGAACTAAACCTTTTGGGTAGATTAAAACTCCGTTGAGAATTTATTACGCTGCAATGTATTAAAAATATTTTTAATATACTTTAAAATACCAAAATCAATAAAATTGTTATTTTATATAATATATATATATATATATATATATATATATATATATATATATTTTGTAATCATATGTAATGCCACTTAGAGTGGAACAATACACAAGAGTGGACATATACGTTTAAGTAAATGCTAAATTGACATAATGGTAGATACACATGCTCACATTCTGTGAAAATATCTATGTAATTGAGAATCTGTGTTTAATTGCGATTGTGTATAAAAAGCTTGTTTGGTCAACTATAATTAAATTATAACAAACAAAATTAGCCTTTAACTTAATGGATGGAAAGAAATTTTTACTATTGTATAATTATGGGGGGTGAATGATTAATGGAAATACACAACTCAAAATTAATTAAAAATTAGGTAATTTATGTAAAATCAAATTTTAAGGCAAAAAGTTAACAGTATTTTGCAAATTGAAGATATAAATTCTAAATTCTAAAAGTTCGAAATAATTCAAAATAAATAAATACTCAAATCGGTTCCGAAAGATTAATGCTGGGAGGTTTTAATTTTTACTAAAATTATCATTTAAATGGTTATTTGAAAAATTTATACTTACATATAACTCATTCTATATCAAATACAAAGCAGAGTTTATTCCAATGCATCAAATATCAACTACACATAAAAGAGTTTAGAGAAAATCAAATTGTTGTCTCAATATCTCATTTACTTGCAAATCTTAATAATAGATTATTAGTCGTCATACTCCTTTTATAAATAACAATTTGACTATTTATTCAACTTTTGAAAGAACATGTTAAAATTAGAATGGTAAACAGAAACATTTTATAGTCAACATCATATGAAGTTGCATATTCTCCCTTACGCAATTTATCAAAGACACTTTTTTTTTATGTTTTAGTTTTTGATCTTTATATTATGATACATTTTTTTTTTTTGTATGTTAGCATAAATGCCATATGGGGTTTGTTTTTGCTTTATTTTTAATGTTTGATTTGATGTGAGTGGTTGATTATGGACAAATTTGTGATAGTTGACTAATTGGATTTGGGGTGAATGTGACGTTTGGAGTCCCAGTGAGTCCCACACTGGGAAGATGAAGAGGACATAGTAGTGCATCAGCAACTGGGAAAAAGTGGTGCAAAAGATGAGAACACAAAATAGATTTTGGATTGTGTTGTGATTGTGCACTTATGCTTTCTTTGAATGAGTTAAGGATTAGAAAAATAAAAGAATCAATAGTGAAATTGTTGGAATCGAGAAAAAGTGAAGAAAGATAATTGAAAACTTTTTTGATTGACTATTGTAATAGAGAAAATAAATAAATTAACTAGATAATATATTAAGTTATTAAAACATTTTTAGTTAAAATTGAATGAGAATTAGTATGAGTGAAAAAAAAAAGTAAAAATATTTTTTTTCCCAATTTTCTTTAAGTTTTGTCAAATAAGTCCTAATTTTGGTTTTGTGTTCAAATAGATCTCATTTTTTGTCAATTTTGCTCAATTAAGTCCTTTTTTGTTAACACCGTTTAAATCATTAATGACCATGAAGAGTGACTGTCACGTGTCACTTCATGATTTTTTTGATTTTTTTATTTTAAATTTTTAAATGTACACGTGTCAACCCAATAGTGTGCCACGTATCAAAGTAAATTTTCTATATTCAATTTGATCCTATATTTGTTAGTTTTGTTCAAGTTAGTCCCAATTTTGTTTAAATTTGACCAATTTTATTCCTATCGAAGATGTGACCAAATTTAATTTTTATATCAAAGTTATAATGATGTGAATTTTAATATATTATATAAAAATATTTAATAAAAATATTGAATTTTAATATAAAAATTAAATTTGGTTTCAATTTGGAGAGGGACCAAATTGATTCATGTTAACAAAAATTAGGACTAAATTGAACAAAAATAACAAATATAGGGGCCAAATTGAATATAGAACATTGACTTTGACACGTGGCACGCTACTGGGTTGACACGTGGACATTTAAAAAAAATTAAAAAAATTAAAAAAATTTAAAAATTCAAAAGAAAAATTCAAAAAAATCACGAAGTGACACGTGGCAGTCACTATTCATGACCGTTAATGATTTAAACGGTGTTAGAAAAAAATGACCCAATTGAATAAAATTTATGAAAATTGGAACCTATTTGAACACAAATCCAAAATTAAGATTTATTTGACAAAACTTGACCAAAATTGGGACCAACAAGATATTTTAACAAAAAAAAAATTTTAGTTATGAAATAGAAAATAAAAAAAAAATTATTTAAAAATTAAACTTTTATTCATTTACATAATTAAATGTAAATAATGTATACATTTTTCGCATACTAATTTTAAAAAATTAAAATATAATAAAGTTAATTTACAAATTAAATGATTGCATTTAAAATTTTTCATAAAATAAGTTATTAAATATTAAAATAATTTATATGTTTCTTATTTAATATTGATAAAATATTCATGATTTGCAAAATGATAGCATGAGGTTATATATAAAAAAATATTTTATTTTTCAAGATTTAATGTCTCGGTTTTTAAACTTTTTATGTCTTTTTTTTTTTCGCTTTTGGTGTTTTCATCTTAACTACTCGTGAAGAAAGAAGAGTGTGAATTATACTCATTTGGTTATGTTTATTCGAGAGAACATGGAATGAAATAAATGTGGGAATATGTGATTAGTTTCTTTGTCAAACACAGAATGAAATAAGAAGAAAGTTGACACGCTTATATTACTTATCTCTTTCTTGGATTATCCTAAATTTGTTATATAATAAATTCAAGCTTTAATTAATAAATTAATTTCATTATTTAAGTTTAAGGATTAAAATTTACTTTAGTTTATTTCTATTAAGGGGTGTTATGTAATTCGAAAGTATTGCATATCAAAATTTAGATTATTTTTTCCCTCTTTACCACCATTCATCCATCTCCACCTTCCACCACTTTCCTTCACTTTCCACAACCTTCCTCTCAAATTTGAATCTTACAAAGAAACCTTAACTCAAACTTGTTTTCCATCTTCGCACAATTCAAAACCCTAATATTCCAAAAATATTCTCACTTTGAGCATGAAACCAAGATTGTGGTGCTTGTTTTAACGCGTATATAGCTTTGTTAAGTTTAAAAACAATATCAAAGTTGGAAGTAGTGAAACTTGGTGGTTGAATCATGTATATAGTCTCTTCAAGATTATCATGGAGAAAAGCATTATTTACATCTGCTAAATGAATCAACCATTGATAGGTGAGAGCGATGGTAAGAATGATGTGAATAATAGCATGCTTGAGGACAAAGATGAATGGTTCAGTTTAATAAAGCCTAAGGTTTGATGAAACCCTTTTGTAGTAAGATGAGTCTTGTGCGTTTGAAGTGTCACATCTACATTGAACTTGTTTTAGAAAATACATTTGCAACCTATAATAAGAACTGCTAGTGAAACCAGAAGCCCTAAGGAAGAATCAAAACTACTAGTGGAAGAACTAAAACCATGAGAGAAAGAAATAGAACCACCTTCAGAAGAATTAGAACCAGCAAAGCGAAATGGGCAATGAGCAAGAGGAATTTGAGGCCTAGCAAGTCACTTTGTTTGAAGGTTGAGGAATTTAGATCAGGAGAAAGAAAGCCCAAGGAGTGAAAAGAAGACCATCATACGTAAGCTCACTCAAGCCATTTTTTAGATTTGTCATTTCTGCTTTGTGGGATGTTTGGACCCAATTATAGTTTGTGGTTTCTTGGGTTTTATTGTTGTCTTGTTGTCTGCACAAGAAGGTGAGAGAGAGGGTTGAGTGATCTTAGTTGATAAGAAAAGAAAAGAAGCATAATGTAAGACCCGTAAAAATTAATTAATTAAATAATTAATTAATTAATAAATGCGGGTAGTGGGAGTCTTTAATACATTAATTATTAATTTATATGACATGGAAATGTACTAGCTCAAGTGGTTGAGAGTACTTGATTATGTGAAAAAAAAACCACCTGCCGAATATAGTGCCAGATAGTATGGTTGACCAACGTTGGCCAATCCTTGTCCCAAGTTGACCAGTTTTGACTCGTTGACTATCCATTGAGAAGCGAACATGTGGCAGTGCGCTTTCTCTCCCCAAAATTAGGGTTTCCCATGTGTGTCGTGATGACTCTGAATGCATTTTTGCGAGGCTCACGACAATAGTGTGGTGGTGTTTAGTTTGGTTCGAACTGGTGTAGATCTGTGAAGGTTAGAAATCGCGTGCAGATTCGTTATCGTGCTTCGTCTCTTCATATGCGTGATTATAGTGTGAGAGGGAGGAGAGACTCATGTTGTTGCATTGATGGTGAAGCACTGCTTCTATTACAGGTGCGAGCTCATGGTGGCTTCGTGTGAGGGACGAAGCTCGTTGCAGTGAGGAAGAAGATGACTTCATCAGTTCGTGCAAATAACTTTTTGTGTGGCTTCCATGGCTGACGGCGTCGAGCATGGTGACTTTGGGGGGAGACGATGGTGGTGTGAAGACAACGCAGCGGAGCTCCATGTTGGCTGTTGTAGGTCTCGCGATCTCTGATGGAGCAGTAGTGGTAGTTTTTCGGTGCGACGTTAAACAATAAGGTGCATATGGTGGTGTCAACGTGATGCGTCAGAGAAGACGGTGGCACGCAGTGGAGGTTCGTTTTGGGCTGCGGCAGAAGACTACGACGGTGGCGCGACATAATGGGGGTTGTTTCGGTGAGTTGTAAGCGTGAAGGAGGAAGTCGACAACAGTGCGATGATGGCTAGCCTTAGGCGCAGCAGCGGCTGCGGCATGGTGAGGGTGAGAGAGGAGAAGAAATTAGGGTTAGGGTTTCTGATGTGTGAAGGAGAGAAGGCGATGAGGTGTCATGTTTTGGTTGGGTATTTTTAGAGAGTGGAGGATTGATGACGTGGCAAGTTTTAAGTGGTTATTTTAGTGAGTGGAGGATTGAGGATGTGACAAACTTTAATTGGTTATTTAAATGAGTGAAGGATTGTCACGTGGCGTAATCTGGTTGAGTGGAGAGTAAGTGATATTAAGGTGCAAATTAGTAAAAAGAAGGGGTGTAGAACAGAGTTAGAAGACCCTATTTTAAGAGGGGTGTGGAAAATAAAAACTGGAGGTGCCAATTTAGCTCCAGAAATATTCCTTTTCAGAAATAGATAGCCCAATTGCAGAAGGGGGTGTAAAAATGAAAACTGAGGGTGCATTTAGTACCTGAACTATTCCTCTCCAAAATTTTGATTTTTGGGACTTATTTTGTGACTTAAATTATTCCCAATTCACACTCTTAAGGACCTAAATTAAATTCCAGTTGCATTATTAAACTCACGAATATCCAATAATATATTATGCAACTAAAATCAATTTTTAAGCGCAAAAATGATATTAAATCCCAAAAATTTAAACACTTAATGAGAGCAAAGGTTCAAACTCATCATACCCTCCAGGTAGTCTGGAAGTGGGAGGTGTTGGCGCCTCGTGAGCAGTGCTAGGCGATATTGCTGCAGTAGAATTATATTTTGCTCGTTTGTTTTACGTGGTCTACAAGGCTTCTAGGATAACTTAAAGGTCAGCTTGTTGATGTTCCTTGAGTTGTGGCTCAGAACATATCCTTTGAGTTGTGGCTCGGGATAGGGGTTAAGCACGTGGCGTTCCTTGAGTTGTAGCTCGAAATGGCATCCCTCGAGTTGTGGCTCAGGATGGCGGATGAACACGAAGAACTTTTGAGTTGTGGCTCGGGTTGGCGAGTGTTGTCGGTGTGAGTGTGCTGGTTGTGGCCTGCACGGATGGGTCCAGATAGATTGCCCTCCTCAGTAATTAGCTGACGAGTTTGGTAGTCTTGGGACGTTACGAGCTATGTTTGTATTGGGAACTCGACCTGGCGTTACAGTGTGTGACCTGGCGTTACAGTGTGTGATCTGGCGTTTCCTGCACGTGCTCTATCAGTTGTGGCCAATATGTGTGGCAACAAGACACCTTAAGATACTTACTATAAAGAACAAAGGAGGAATTACAAAATTTTTATAAAATACAGGAGAAACCATTAGAATGCAGGGAGAAGCCCTGCGTGCAAATGTTAGACCCAATTGTTAGGACCATCACGTGTGCCTTTCTATTGTATGATATGATGAGACTTTTTCGATTTTTTTCCCCAAATGGTGCAATTTTAATCGGTATTTCCCAAACTGGTGAACTTTTTTTTAAACTCTCCACAGAGGTAAGTCGTGTCAAAATGGCACGACTTTGTCATGAAAAAGTCGTCCAAATATGAGACGACTTTGATTAAGATCGAACCAAAGTCTCACCATAATGGGACGACTTCATTAACAAGGAAAGTCTTGCCATAATGGCACGACTTTAGTATTGGGCTATAAAAGAAGTCTTGCCATGATGGCACGACTTCAGTATTAGGCTATAATAGAAGTCTTGCCATGATGGCACAACTTCAGTGTGTTTGGTATAAAGAAAGTCTTGCCATAATGGCACGACTTCAGTGTTAGGCTATATTAAAAAAGTCTTGTCACAATTAGGGATGTAAAAAATACTCGTGCCCGCAGATATCTGCGGATAAAATCCGTGGTGAATAGTTAGTACCCGCGGGTATTTATTACCCACGAGTAGCGGGTAACAGGTATTTTAATACCCGCTTATAAACGGGTCGGGTACGGGTATTATACTATCCGTACCCACTTTGTTTTTTTCTGTTTTTTCTGTTTTTCTTGGGCCTAAGGGTTGGTCCAAAGGGAAACAGACCCTAAGTCTGCCCTAACCCTTCCATTCCTCTCACTTTGCAGAAAACACAGCTGTTAACTCTTCCTTTCACAACGAGAAGCTCTATTAGGGTTTGATTCCTCGTTCCTGTAAAGTTCGCTCAAAGCTCCTTCCTGCTCAATGTAAGTTATCCTTCGTCTCGTACCATCCCTCCCTTGCCATATTTTCATGTTTGCCCAACTAGGGTTCTGTAGGGAGCTCCTCTTATGTTTTGTTCCGCTATTTTTCCAGTTCCCTAAATTGTTCTGGAGTTGTTGTGCTCACTCTTGTGGTGTCGAGGTCCTATGCTAAACCCTTTCTAGGTAAGGGAAGCTAGGACTCATTGTTTTATTCGATTTTCTGGAGTTTTGGTTCTGTTCATTGTTTTGAAATGCTTGGTTACTATTATAATGGAGTGGGAAACTATTTAAACCTTGTTTGATTCGAATACCTGACTATGCCTATGCAAACAGTGGAGAGTTCTGGTCTTCTCGCCCAAGCGAGCCTGTCTCGACTAGGCGAGATTAGCAGGAACTCGCCCAGTTTTCTACTTCGAGCACTCGCCCAAGCGAGGGGCTGTGTTTTTGAGCGACGAACTGTCTCGCTCAGGTGAGACAGGCTCGCCTAAGCGAGAGCTCGCGAAACCTTCCAGGAGTACTGTCGCAGTCTCGCCTAAGCGAAAGTCTGCAGCTTGAGCGAGAGCACTCCTATCGCTTGAGCGAGGGCTCCTAGCTTGAGTGAGACCCAGCTTGGGTTCTTGCTGTGCTTCGTTTCATGAATGCTATTGGTTGTTTGATTGGCTGATTCATTGATTTATTATATAAAGGGAGTGGATATGCATGTACTTTGTATGTTATGGGTGGGAACTAATGAATTGGTAATGAGCTTGGCATGAGATATGATTGATGGTTGGTTATTTATACTAAATGACATGTTAATGGTATGCATAGGAACTTCATGATTGGTTGATAATGTATGAGTAAGGTTTGTGTAGGACGTAATCCCATGACCCTTGTAGCGGGGTTTGTGGTGGTGTCTCATCATGTGGACATAATTCCGTGGGCCCTTCTAGGGGGAGTTCACGGTGGTGCCTCAGCTATTGGACCTAATTCCATGAACCTCGAGGTGAGAGTTCACGGTGGTGCCTTAAGATCAGGACATAATTGCACAAGGGTAACGTGGTGGTGCCTCAAGGCCAGGACGTAATTCCACGAAGGCCACTTGGTGGTGCTTCTTGTAAGGGTGTAATTTTGCGAAGGCCTCGTGGTGACGCCTCACTGCCAGGACATAATTCCACTGTCTCGTGGTGGTGCCTCATTAAGCGTATCCGTATAGTCTAGTATTGAGGTTTTATTTAAATGGTTTGGTATATCATGTGTGGCTTCTCAGTATTTATGCTTGAATGTGTAATTGTATGTTGAGTGTATGATGAGGATATTTTTTCACTAGCTTACCCTTTGCTTGTTTGTATGATTGTGTGTGGTTTCCTCCTTTGCGATGATCATCAACCTTATTAATGTGAGCAGAGGTGAGAACCTCTGGCAGTGGTAACGATAATAGAGATACTGCAGTTTGATGAATCTTGGACGACTATCGGACTCACTTTGGGGGCCTACAACTTCTGGAGTTTAGTAGTAGTAGTTTCTCCCGCTCTTAACGAGACTTTGTACCTCGTTTAGGCCATGTGGAACCTTTTCCTTTTGTTATGAATATGTTAGGGTACTGTGTATGTCATATTCCAAATTTCCGCACTCTCTGAATATTTTTATATATGTGAAATTTTATTTAAATTGATTTTATCTATTTAATTAGGACATAGGGTCAATTTATAACTATTAAAATTTCAATTCATGGTAGTTGGACATTTATTTATTTATTTTCAACTTTTAAAGTAGAAATTTAATTTCGAAAACATCTTAATAGTATTAATGTTTTAATATATCTTTCTGTTTTATTTAATTAGCAATTAGATTTAGTAACATTGATGAAAAAAAAAGTGGTCTGTTAACTAAAATGGTTTAGACTTAGGCTTTGTTTAACGGACACTCTTTGCATTCATATATATAAAAACATTCCCGTTAGGTAAGTTTTGTTCCGATGGAAGTTACATATGTTATCACACAACAACAACATAATAATAATAATAAAATATAAAAAAAATCATTGAAGATGCAAACAATAAAGACATGTTCTGTTTCTTGTCTGTTCTGTAACGGAAGATAGCATTTAATGGATAGTTAATTTCATCATTTTTAGACAAAGAAAAGGGAAAGAAGTTACCCATATGCATGTCACATGACGATAAATCTAACTTCAGTGCCTCCAACTCATAAATATATCATTTTTGATCGCCAAAATTCTGCAATATTCATAAAAAAATATCATCACACTAAATTTACGTTAATCTATTTGTTTCAATTAAAAAGCTATCAATTACTAAAGAATACATCCTTCATTTCTCTTTTCTTCAAAATCTAACTTTCTACCCATAGTGTAGTTAGATGATAAATTTATATGGGAATTATAAAAAAAATTATGACCATATATATTGCTTGAATGAGAAATTTTAATAAAAAATGAAACTTTAAAAAATCTAAATTACTGAATTCTAAACTTTACCTTTAAAAAATAACAATTTAAGATTTTGTAAATATCTAAAGGATTTAACGACCATTACCATGTAGAGGGTCCCAATCCGTAAAACCAAATTCTTTTTGTATTTTGACTTTTTGAAAAAAAAGATTAGACCAATCCTGAGGAGAGGGTCTATATCCAAAAGATTCAGTTACCATTATCATGTAGAGGGTCTCCATTTGAATTTTTTTTTTTGAGAAAAGATTAGACCAATCCCGAGGAGAGGGTCTATATCCAAAAGATTTGGTGACCATTACCATGTAGAGGGTCACGATTTGACAAACCATATTCTTTTTGTACTTTGACTTTTTGAAATAGAGATTACACCAATCCTAAGGAGAGGGTCTATATCTAAAGGATTCAATGACCATTACCATGTAGAGGGTCCCGATCCGAAAAAAATCAATGACCATTGTCTCGCAGATGGCCTCGATGTGACATAAGAAATCAATGACCATTGCCTCGCAGAGGGTCTTGATGTAAAGAGATTGATAACCATTGCCTCGCAGAGGGCCGCCTCGATGTGACATAAGAAATCAATGACCATTGCCTTTTAGAGGGTCTTGATGTATAAAAAGAGAACCTGAATTTTGCTTTAGAAGTGTCGACAAACATTGCGTGAATGTCTAACATTGGTGAGACTTACACAAAAAAAAATTATCATTATTGACTTTTTTTTTGAAATGATTTTTAATGATTTTGTGGAGTATGATAGATGATTTGATGATGCATGACATGTTATGATTTTCTTTTTGAACCTATATGATGATGCATACATGGATGCGTGGATGCATGAGTGGAATTTACTTTTTTCATTTTCCTTTATTTTAATTTGAGAGCAAAGAAAACTAGGCTTACAGGCTAGAAAAAAAATTGTGAGGCCAGACAAAACTGGATTTAGGGGCCAATGTGGAAACTGAGCTTGGGGGCCAGTGTGGAAACTGGGCTTGAGGTTAGTGTGAAATCTGGGCTTAGAAACTAGTGTGGGAATTGGACTTGGGGCCAGTGTGGAAACTGGGCTTGAGGTTAGTGTGAAATTTGGGCTTAGGAACTAGTGTGGGAATTGAACTTAGGGGCCAATGGAAATTGGGCTTAGGGTATATTGGTCATTCATATAAATGAAAAGGACCAAAATTTGAGAAACATCATAGAAACCAAATTATGTATTTTTTTTAATTTTCTTCCTTCTTGATGGGGAAAACAACAACAAACAATATACCAGAGAATGCAGCGGATATAATTTCCCCTAACTTGCAAGAATCTATGAGGAGCAATAATCAAAGAGCAACAATAATAAATCACCAAAAGCACAAATAAAGGCACCAAGATTTTTAACGTGGAAAACCCCTCAAATCAAGGGTAAAAACCACGAGTCGTCCAGACCAAAGAAATAGCTCCACTATGATCAACAAGAGTACAAAAGAGTCTCAATCAATAGCACAAATTAGTGCCAATACCCAACCAAATAACAAAGCAACAAAGCTTTCAAAATAGAGAAGAACAAGAGAGGAAAACCTCTACAAATCACTACTGCAGTGCGAAATTAATATCTCAACTCAGACCTCGTATCAAAGATCCGACCGGTCAGAATAAAGAGCAATGAGTTCTGAACCTGCTGTAAAAATTTCAACCCGATCCAACGGTGAACGAATCCGCAGCGCCGATTATACTGTGACAGCTCTGTGAAAAACGTGAACATAATTTTCCCTCTACCTCTCCCTCTATGTGTTAGGGCTTTCAGTGTGTTCTGACTCTATTGTTCTGCCTCTCTCTTTTTTATAGTCTCCTCTCCACTAGGTTAAGTGAGACATGGGCTTCTCAAATTTTGGGCCTTTTCTCCAAATAGGAAGGGAGCCCAATACCCAACAAATCTCCCCCTCACAACTATGTGGAGATAACCGCCAAACCGGCGATCTCACAACAAACTTCAAACTTTCCTCTTAGCAATGCTTTAGTCATCATATCAGCACCATTATCATCTGTATGAACCTTTTCCAACTCCAACAACTTAGCATCCAAAGCATCACGTATCCAATGATATCTCACATCAATATGTTTGGATCTAGAATG
>Ga0209389_1000559_pt1 | contig 22720 bp, 12 predicted proteins | sample CowpearedBW_FD_187526 | JGI IMG/M metagenome (GOLD analysis project Ga0209389, IMG submission 187526) | Root nodule microbial communities of legume samples collected from California, USA - Cow pea red BW (SPAdes) (version 2) | ecosystem: Host-associated > Plants > Roots > Nodule | place: USA...
GATCCATTGAGTTCGAGCATCTGAATGTGGGAAGATAATGACTACTATAGTGATAGTAGAATGCTACATTTCTATTTTAAATTGACCAAGTTTCATTTTCAAGAACTAAATATTTTACATACATTAAAATATTTCTAAAAAAATATTCTTTTATAGTTTGAAGGATTCTATAAGTAGTGTTTTTGTAGTCATTTTTACCTTTGATATTAATTGTTCTTCTGTTATATTTGAAAATTAAATGCATTTTATATCTAAATGTAACAAAGCTACATTTATTAATACAACAGTTAAGTTTTTCTCCTTCATTCTTTCGTCACAGGAATAGTATTCTTTTCCATGTTCATTTTTTCAATTTACACAGGACTGGACTCGAAGATTCTATTTGAACTTTACTAAGCTGGAGATAAGTGTTCTCAAATTTGATTTTTTGTTTATTTTTGTAGATCAACTTACTAGCATCTAGTGGCCATACCAACAAGGATGATTCTGATAATCCGCACCCTTGCCCATTTCACAGCATGGGAGCTTGATGTAAGGTACTGTACTTGTTGTATAGAGGTTAGTTACAGTCTGTTTCATAGAGTTATATTTTGGAGCTAGCATACCCATAGTTTTGCTTGCTTGTAATGAAAATTTAACTAGTCTAAATAAAAAGCATGTGTAATGACTCAATAGTTGCATTCAGTGTTTGTAAAAACTTTTGTTGTATAATGATGTTATATGATGAAACCTAACATCTCATGTGGTTGTTGAAATTCTTTTTAAATCAATGCCAGCTGGGAATAAACTTTTTAAACATGGTGAAATAAGATGGAGATAAATTGACCAACCATTGTACTTTAACTCAGAGCTTCAAAATTTTAATTGAACAATCTGAAATAATTGATTTTGGTTGTTATAATTTTTACTTACAAAATTCAAAATTAAAATTTTGTCTTTATAAAATTTGTTAATTTTGGTTTAGTGTCTGGTAATAGTTTTTCACTTTTAAAATTTTAATTAACTGATTTTAGTCTCGTGTATATGTTTTAAGATAAATAAATAACATTTATTTTGTGGGTTTTAAGCGTATTTTCTTTTTCATGATATTTGTTGACATGGATTTGAATCTTCTTCAGCTATTTCTTTCTCTAACTCTTTCCAGTCACTTTTTTGGTCCAATGTTTCAATCATGTAATGATCTAAAATAATTATATTAGTACTGGTAAAAATGGGACAACACACTAAATGAAAATGAAATTATCAGTCTCACATGCTTCTTTTTCCTTGTTACAAGAGCTTCTTTAATTTCCAGCTTTGCATTTAGAATTGGAACAAACATGTTCAAAATGTTGTAACAGTAATATTTTATACAAATTATAAATAGGAAAATTTGTCGAACAATCAAGGTCACTTTTGCAACAAACCCAACTGCTCCAGTTATTTCAATTTTCTTTTTACTGCAACCTGAGTCAAGTGCTTCAACACGTTCCATCTCTCTTGGCACCATTTTCATGCCACTGTTGCATAATTTTGCATCATTTTAAAGTTAATTCAAAATAAAAAATTATATTATGACTTTCATTTTTGGACTCTTATTCTTTATTATCTAACATGACTGAATGTAGATAATTGGTTCTTTTTTAAAAAAAATATAGTAATATATTAACTAATAATTCATACTAAGTTACATAAGAAAATAAGAAAATAAAGAATGAAAATAAAAAAAATAGTCATAACATCATTTCTTTCAAACTAACATATCTTTGTAAGTGATTTTTTTTTCTGTCATTTTTGCATGTACATGATATTTAATTTTACTCTACGTATATGATTATTTTTTCACATTATAACGGTAATGAATGCAGGATTTTTAAAAGGTAAATCCAATTAAGAAAAAGAAAAAAAAGTATGTCGCTGATCATTTTATTATTGTGTTGTCTAGTTTTATTTAGAACTAAAATTTAATTATATTATAAATTATTTAAATTCAATAGCTGAAAATGATAAGTGGACATTATATTATAACAGTAATAAGAATTATAGTTTAACTTTTTGTATTACATAAGTAATTATTTAGTGTACTGTAATACTAAAAATCAAAAGTGATATTTTCCAAATTTATAAAAACAAAAAAATACAGAAATAATTTTATAAAGACAAAAAATCAAAACTTTCCTATTTTAATAGTACTACAAAATTATACAGAAATTATTTTAGTTTGAATTAAAGTAATTGGAGTGGGATAGAGAGTTATTAAGTTATAAAAAGTATAAATGAGTTGTAATTGTGAAATCCATTTAACCAGCTTACAAGAAGTAGAATAAAATGTTGATATGGAAATGCTCTAATATAATCTGAATAAGGATAGACATGGAAAAACAAAAAATAAATAAATAATTGATAAAATAAATGAAATAATATAATAAAAAAATATGAAATAAGTGAAAGAGCATTGAATAGAATAGTTGTGAAGTTGTTGTTGTGGGATACAGCTTACATGTAACAGAAAGAGAGAGAAGAGGACAACACACACAAAGTGACAAACAAGTGTAAAGCTTCATAAGCAGGTTGTCAGAAAACGCGTTTTTTCCTGCTTCTATACTCTATATTATGTCTACAATTTTTATTTCTTTCATATCAAAGACGAATAAATTTTAATATAAATAAAATAAAAAGTTAAATATATTCTGTTTCTATTATTTTTATCCTAACCAATATAATATATAATTTGAACGTTAATATAATTTAACAAAATTAAATTTATAAAGATTATATTTATTTATTTTAAAATTTTAAAATAAAATTATATTAAAATTTTGAAATTATAATTTTATTATTAAAGTTTAAAAATTAAAAATGTTTAATTCTAAAATAATTAATTCAGTGATAACGATTAATAACGTTTTTTTAGAATTTTTACCTTTTTGTGAGGTATGACTGTTATAAATTTTGGTCAATTTAATTTTATTTAACTTAGAATTCTTTGCAATTTTATGGTCATAGAGTTTCCTTTTAGCATTTATATCTAACATGTTTTTTGTTTGTTTAACTTTTAAACTCCGTCAGAGAAATTAAATAATATATTTGAAAACTGAGATATTAAAAACAACATATGGAGGAATTGAAAAGAGATATAGAAAAATAATTTTTTTTAATAAATATAAAAATTAAACAAATAACTTAATTTATTTTTGAAAAATAAACATAAATTCAACCTTTTCAGTTTGAAGATCAAATTCGTTTGATGAATAATTCAAATAAAAAAAGAATTGTTCTGAAATGATACCATAAACTTATATTTTTAGTTTATAAACTATAAGTGAATTCAATTTATTCTCAAAACATCTTAAAAACACAAAAAAAAAAGAAATTAAACATTGTTTTAGGTTTTGTTTACTAGAGGGAAAAGAAATAGCATAAGAGAACGTAAGAGGAATAGATGAAAAATAAAATAAAAATATTTAATTAAAAATGATAATAATTAAAATAAAAATTAATTATTATTTTTTGAATAATGTCTATATATAATTATTCTACACAATCAATGATTTACTAATTTTTTATATATTAATAACAGTTTACTTCTTTAAACTTTATCGTCCAAAAGATCAACGATTTTCACTATCATTTTTTTTATATACTCGTCTATTCTCTTTTCTCGAGTTTCAAACATACCATTAATTTTTTAAATATTGCATTTAAAGACTTAAAATATTTCTTTCAGATTGTTGTTAGTTTCCAACAGTAAATAAAGAAAAGATATTATTTTTAAACTGAAGAAACTAAAAAAAAAATGAATTTAGAGAATAGAAATAATTAAAATTCATTTGGAATTTCAGAAACAAAAATCATAATCAACTAAAATAATATCTACTCTTGTCGATTATTCTATAAAATAGAACTCGACTTGGTTGTAAAAAGGCTACTAACTAGTATCCCCCATTTTTATATCACTTTATATTGCTACCAACTTCATAAAGAAGTCACTGTCTAGTAGCTTCCATTCAAGCTTCATCACTATAAGTATACACACTCTCTTGCAAGTGCCATCACAAAACCTCTTCAGAAACAAAGCAAAATGAAGCTTCTCTTCGCTACTCTACTGCTTTGTTCTCTTCTTCTAAGCTCCTCTTTCTCGGAGACAGCCATGGCTTATGAAGAATCATGTAAGATTTTCAGTTACTGCTATACGTAAAATAAGAACTATTTTCTGAAACTAAGTGTGATGTGTGTGTTGATGGTAGCTTATTGCAGCAGCAAGTGTTCGGATAGGTGCTCTGTGGCAGGGGTTAGAGATAGATGTCTGAAGTACTGTGGAATATGCTGTTCGGAGTGCAAATGCGTTCCTTCTGGAACCTATGGGAACAAGCACGAGTGTCCTTGCTACAGAGACAAGCTCAACAAGAAGGGCAAACCCAAATGCCCTTGATTCCTTCAACTCATGTGTGTTGTGTTGTGTACGTTAGTTCTTAGGTTAAGTTTTGGTGTTGAGTTTTATGTTATCTGTGTCAGCTATTTCTAAGCATGTGTTGGATTTTGCATAATCCTAAACATCAGGTTTCCAATGTCTGTTGGATGTTAGATCTGAATCCGAATAAATTAGACATTCCGCGCAAACTGTCTTCTGGATGAATGTAATTAGTTAAAACTATGATTTAGATTTTATGACAATTAATCTATGTGGTTGATGGAGATTTAAAATTCATACCGAGAAAATGAACTCCATTAATATTTTTTAAGATATAAGTGATGATGCATGTACACAACTACAACTACTGACATGTCAAAGAAATATTTTTCTTAAGGTAAAATACCTCGGATTCTCCCACATGTGATTCCTAGATGGAAGTTCAAAATTTAAAGCACCGTCATGATGTCATGATGTCACTGCGCACTTGCACGCATGTGACATGTCTGTAACATTATAGTAAAAACTACCCAAACAAGGTGCCAGTACCGCTCATACTTGCCATGCATCTTGCTAAAAGGACATTTTTAGTTTAAAATGCAATTCATGAAATTTTTTTTTTCAGTTAATTCACCTGAAATTTCAATTTATCTCCAAATTTGGTTAATTTGAATTAGGATTTGGACTGTTTAGTAAAAATGGTATTGAGTTTAGTGTTAATAAACAGAGAACAAGTACAGAAGGTGTTGGGCTGGTATTGGTGTGTGTTGTGGTGGGATGATGTGAGTGTTGCAGCAGTGGAGGTAGCAATGATGCGTGTTAGGTGGTTTTGGTAATGGGAATTGTGTTTTTGAAAACTTTTTTTTCTTGCTTATGCTATTTGTTGAGAAGTTTAAGTGTTTTTGTCCAAAGCAAAGCAAGATCTTAGAAGTAAGAACGTCATTCATCAGGAAGACAAGACAACAGTGAAGGTTAAATAAATAATAAAACACAGCGTAAAATGGATATTTTAAAAATAATGGAGGTGCATAAGAAAACGATCAGAAATCCCAAGCCCAAGGCCCATGAAAAGCCCGTTAACTTAGAACAAAGGATAATTCAACACACTGTTTAACTTTTTTTTAAATAAATAATATCCAGGCCATATTTAAGTGATGTATTTCTTGAAATAAATTATTTTAAGATAAATAGTAAATTCTAAGTGCTGAATAGAAGCTGAAGTAGGGATTAAAAAATTCATTCATTATCAGTGTCGCTCGTGTGAATATTTATTTTAAAAATATTTATAAATATTTTAAAACTAGCCGTAGATATTTACAAATATTTAAAAAAATATATTTATAATTCTTTAAAATTAAATTTAAATAAAATTATATAACAATAATGTAAATTAAATTAAATTTAACAAATTTAAATTTAATTTAATTTAATGAAATATAAATTTTATTTTTTTTAAATAATAGATACAGATAGTATGATATCTACACTCGATCTATTTATAAATAAGTCTTAAAAAATCTGATATTTATTACTCACAGAATAATAAATACTCACAAATATCAACTATACAGATTTTATTTGTGAATATCCGCCACACATATATTTTTATACCGTGATTCTTTTGATTATAGTCTCTCTTTTTTCACACAGCTTTGGATAATTTGTCAAAGTTAGGGATAATGATCAAGGAGTGTTATATTCATTTCTTAAAAACAATTATTAAAATTCTTACGGTAAAGAACATAGAAAATATAAGTATATTGTCTTTTTTCTTTAAATAATGATAAAATAAAAAGCTAATTTTAAATATATGAATTAATTCAAAATTTTCTTTCCTCCAAAAATGAGTAGATAGTTTTGAAATCCTAAAAGGCAACGTTGATGTAGTTGGATCTTGCAGTAACCTACACCATCGATATTTCCCTTGTTGGTGTTTTTAAGTGAAATCTGCGGCAATTCTTAGATCTTGAATTGATTCAAAAGATTATAGGAGAAGGGAGTGCCGACGAACTGAGACGGCGTCGTATCGGTTAGAGAGAGATCTGGTGTGAGAGTGGTAGCGGAAGATGGAGAAGGGTAAGATCCAAGAGGTAATTGAGCAGCAAGTCCTCACGGTGGCGCGCGCCGTCGAGGACAAGATCGACGACGAGATCGCCGCCCTCGAGCGCCTCGACGCCGACGACATCGAGGCTCTCCGTGAGCGCCGCCTTCAGCAGATGAAGAAGATGGCGGAGAATCGCTCCCGTTGGATCTCCCTCGGCCACTCCGAATATACCGAGATTCCCTCCGAGAAAGACTTCTTCTCCGTCGTCAAGGCCAGCGAACGAGTCGTCTGCCACTTCTACCGCGAAAACTGGCCCTGTAAGGTTCGTACATATATAGATACATCCTCACTCACCTTTCATTTTCAATTCATTGGAATTTGAATTACCTATTACGTTGATTTCTTCCTCAGAATTTAAGCCGAGTTGAAAAGGAACATTAATGTTATTGTTCGCGATTCGCTTGCAGGTTATGGACAAACATTTAAATTTGTTAGCTAAGCAACATATCGAGACTCGGTTTGTGAAAATCAACGCCGAGAAAAGTCCGTTTCTGGCTGAGAAGCTTAAGATCATCGTTCTTCCAACTCTTGCCCTCATAAAGAATGCCAAAGTCGATGATTATGTGGTATGTGTATATACGAGGGCTGTGATGTGTTTGCCGGGAATGCTGTGTTGGATAGGGTTTTTGCTATCTGTTTATTCGTCTGTAATTAGTCTATTTGTTGATGCCTTCCAATCTCAATTGTCATGTATTTGTTTATTGAATATCACCCTGATTGTTTTAAAAATCATATCTATCATGAAATTTGATTGTTTGACACTTAAAGTAGTCATGTAATAAAGTTGTATAAAGGTTAAACTATTAATGTGCTGTTTGTTTCTAAGTTAGAGCACCCTGAATGGGAATCCATGGTTCGAGTAGGGTTCCTGTTCAACAAGCTTTGGGGATTTTTTAAATGGTCTGTTTACTTATTTCAGTAAATAGTCTGTGATTAACAGTATGAAGAGATTTTCTATTATCACAACAAGTTTATTCAATTTTATCCTCACTATCTTAAAAATTGCACTCTCATCATGAATTGTGAATTGTCGGTCATTTAGAAGGTTTTACAATGACACTGAACAAAAATTGAATTTTGAATTGTATATTCAATTTTTGCAGAAGCAATATAATAATGGTGGTTTGTGTGGTATTAGGTTGGGTTTGATGAACTTGGTGGGACTGACGAGTTTAGCACAGAGGAGCTAGAAGAAAGATTAGCTAAAGCTCAAGTAATCTCTTATGAGGGTGAATCATCATTAAGGCCCAGTGCCAAAACTACAAGAAGTGTTCGGCAGAGCTCAAGAGCAGACTCCTCAGATTCTGAGTAACATGCATTTCCTGATGATTTTTATTTCCCATGTTCTCCTGAGCACTCTGATTTACACTCTAAACTCAGTCTTGCGCGCCATGTGTGTACCTCTGTCTGTAAGAATGCATCTTGATTCTAGTTAGCACATGTTTCTTGAGATCAACCCTTTTTATAGTATAATGTTTTTGAGATAGTTCCCTGTTTATGCTAACTTCATTCATCTTTGTTTTTGAGATAATCATAATCGATTAATTCATCATTCTAATCTATTAATTTAGTCTCTAGCGCTTACAAAACTAAAATTGTTAAAACACATTTTAATCAATTATATTTTAATATACTAAAACAAATTTTAATCAGTTAAAACATAGTTACAAACAAACACATTCCAATAAATTAAAACCGAATTGCCAACTATAGATGGCTCCATGCTACTTTCATAGGCTTCTTAAAACCTAAATCAAATTAAGGTAAAATACATTTAGAAAAACAAATTTGAAAACCTAAAACCATCATCTAAGACCTCAATCAATAATATTGACTTGGGTGTGCATCACTTCGCCTTCTCTCCTTAACTCTTGGATAAAATGGTTCGAAATTGATTATCAAATTCACCTAATGCAGTACACAGATAAGATGGTAAAATTGCGAATCATGAAAGGAACATGATATTCACATAAAATGAGTTATTAGTCAATTACTTTGGATTTTCGATTAGGGTTAATAAATTAATAATTACTTATTTAGGTATTTTTGCAATTTTAAAAGCTTTTATGGATAATAAGTAGCTTTTTTAATGAAGTTTTTAACACACATGTTTTAAAGTTACAAAGCTTACGTTTTTTCAAAAATATATGAATCAGTGTGATTATGTTAAGTAATATTGAGAACTATTTGTACAAAATAATATTTTTTGAAGAAATATATGAATCACTTTTCATAACTTTTTATAACTAGATTAATATTAAATTAATTTCAGATATTATATCGATAAAGTTATGAAATAGTTTTTAAAAAATTATAAAAGCAAAAGATTAAATAAGTTATAAATAAGTCAAACAAGATAAATTCAAACTTAATTATTTTTTCAGGCTTAAACTTATGTTTTTAATTAAACATAAATAAATGGGTTAAACTTGGAAGGAAAAAAAAAACTATGCAAGAAAGGTCTTAAGGGTATGTTCTTAAAGCATCTTCAATACGAGATGCTTAGCAGTTATTTTGAATTGTTTAAAGATATTTTTCCATTTAAGAGGTTTTATGTGACACTTGATTTTTTTTTAAACAACTTCTCAATCAACTCTAAGCAAATCAACTTTAATTTTAGAAAAAGTAGTTTTGCATTCATTGAAGGAAGAAATTTTGTTATATACAATAATTAATAAACCTAAATTGAAAAATAAAAAATCACGAATTGATTAAAGTTTTAAAAATTTCTTTTATTGAAGCAAATTTAAGGATAAAACTTTTAGTGATAATATGGCACATCAAAAATCAAAATTTACATATTACATTTTCTAAAATCTCTTAGCTAAATATCTTATTAGTTCGCTATGGTAGATGCTACCATATATTAGCTAATCAAAACTCTCACGGTTCGATATAAATTTATAATCATTATACTATTTTATCTAATGGTTAGATTTGTTTCAATTGTTTAATTACAATTCTACCATTTAACTCTGATTCATTAATTTTGTCATCAACCTTTTGTTTTGTAATTGTATCATATAAATTACAAAATCAATCACATTTTACCACTAAATCATGAAACTCCTTCTCAACCTATGATTTTCTGTTTATCAACTCTTACCTCACGATGTAACCCACCATTCCTCTCATATATTTAAATGTATATTAAGTGTTTGGTTAACCTTCTTAGTATATTTGAATATTTTTCCTTCTTATATGCAAGCTTCGACTCTCCTAGACTCACATATTGAAATTCAAATTTAATGAGAAAAAAAGGTAATTTATGTGTATATAGTATTATAGATACTATTATTCAGTGAATTTTCTCGTGATCATAACTACAAATATTTGTGTTAAATTATTTGTTATAACGGATCTTAAAATGTGGAATAAATAAGAATTTGAAACACTTCGCAATTTATTTTCTTAGTTAAGTAACTAAAGATTTCAATTACAACAGAATAGCGTCAACATAACAATATTGAGCGAGAGATAAGACAAAAAATCATAACAGATAACGTAAAAATCTAAAAACTCTGGTAGAGTCAGAAATGAGATATAATTGTTCTACGAATAAGACTTAGACACTAAAAACCACCACATAGATTCAATGTTTCACTGTGCAAAGACACAACTACTACAAACACACTGATAATAATAGAAGACGAGGCCAACAAATACACAAAGCAGCATCAGAACTATTATGGCCAAGCACTCATCATTTTTTTGACAACAACATATCTAATATATAACAACCCAACATAATTAAAACAAAACAAAACAAAACAAAACAACAACCCAGACACAGAAATTCTTCAGACGCTGTTTTCTATCCTCTCACTTGCCCTTTTGGGCAACATTTAGAACCTTCTTTCCATGGAGACAGCTACTCAGTTTGTCACGATTGGATAAAATGATGGCACGAAGACTTTCATACAAAAGGCCCTGCAATGAAAACAGAACCTTAACCATGTATATTTGTACTCGACAATTATACATAAATGAGGTTTAAATAGAAACATCATAGCAGTTTGGAGTTGTATATGTTATTTTTTTATCTGACAGATATTCAAAATGTTCTTCCAGAGAGAAAAAAATAAGATTGTGTGCAACAATGTCAAACCTCAGTGTATTGCAGAGCTCTCTGAAGAACGTAATTTCCGTATTGGTCCTGAACAACTTGTATAAAGTTAGGGCTCTCCATTATCTCCTCCACTATAATAGCAGCATCCTCAGTTCTCGAATAGTGTAAAAGGTCTTCCACTACATTGCTGGCATACTTGTCTGTAGATAAACCAACAAATTTATACTGAAGTTTTGATACCAACATTGCATTCACTTCCAATATATTCTTTTTAACTAAAAACTGCACCACATAATTTCTGTGAACAATAAAATGAAACAAAACGTTAGAAATTGATCAAAGGGAAAAAATAATTCAAATCAAGAAAACGAGTATGAAGAGACAAACCCGTATTGATCTTTTGCCAAGTTCTCAGCATTTGAGATTAGATTGTCGATCAGAGCATAGAAACCTGGAACATCATCGTGCTGGATAACTTTTTGAATACTGCAGCATCCGCTTTTGTTAACTGCAATATCATAACAGTTACGCGCTACAACCTCCAAAATAACCTGCAAGAAAGTTTTCCATTAAGAAATGTGAGCAAACTTATCAAGAAATTCATTATTTCTTGATTAGTAAAAACTCAAGATTGTGAACTACATTTTTATGCTCGGGTGGGAAAACCTTCAGGCACTGTAGAATAACATAACCACCATTATTATTTTTCATAAGTGCAACAGTGACACGGCTCATAGCATATGTTATTTGATCTATCGCGATCAGAACATCTTCAATCTCAAGAATCTGCTGAATAACCCGACCCCTGTAACAAGAAATTGAGGTTCATTAGCAAACAACAATTAATACATAAAATTAAAGTGCAGAAGTTTCAAGAGCTGTACCCTAGATCATGGATGCACAAATCTCTGAGCATTGACAGGTCAGTGGTAATCAAGTAGATAAAATAGTTCTTTTGGGCAACGGTGATATTTCTTGATTGAAAAAGCTTGAGAATGACGAAGCTGCCATAAGGGTGTTTTATTAACTCGTGGAAATGATGCTCGAGTTCTTTGACTATGTGGAAGTTTTCCTGGCGTGTGCCCTCGTCGATCTTCTGTTGAACTACACGAGATCCACGTGGGTCTTTTGCCATTGAAAGCCATACTCCGATAGCATGAAGACGACGATGGTGATGGTGATGGTGATGGCGCGTGGGAAGCGTGGCGTTGGCAGAGTGAATATTCCTGACGCACTGCAAACAAGGTTCATGGTAACCATGGAAAGCATTAAGATTGGAGAAGGTGAGTGATTCCATTCGAGACGCAAGGTTTTCGACTTCAGAAGAGTCTTGCGTTATTGAAGAGGAAGAAGAAGAGCTTGCCATCTGAACCTGCATAACAAGAAACAACTGAGACTACCACGAAAACAATTTGTAACAAACTTCTTATATAGATTCCCTTTTCAGTTTCTTTCTCATCATATCAAATAATTATACCAAATATTTTTTTCAATTCGTAGTAGTTCAAGTAAATATTTTTTCTTTGTGAGCTTTTATCTTCTTTTTTTTTCAAATTTTATTATTAATTTAATTTAGTTTTTTTTTTAAATATGTTATATTGATTTTTTTTTAAAATAAACAAAAGCTACCAAGACTATGAAAATGTCCGTTGGATAAAATATTCTTTGAAAATGGTATGTCTTTTGAAAATATTTTGTGATCTCATCTAAGGTTTAATTAATAATTTAGTTATTAATTATATTTTTATTTTTGAAAAAAAAATTAGTGTTTTAAGTCAAATTAATTTTAATATTGTTATAAAATGTTATATATGGAACTAATTTTGACACATGTCATTTTTAAATAAATCCAAAATTTTGTAATACTTTCAAAAGATACTAACGTTAATTTGACCAAAATAACAAGTTAAGTTTTTTTTTTCTTAAATGAAACTTAATAAAAAAATATATATATTAAAACCAAAATGAATTAAACATTAAGTGTAAAAACAAATTTACTGATTAAATCTTCTTCTTTTTTTAATGTTTCAAAACATCAAAATTAATATCATGTCGTAAAAACACGATAAAGAAATAATATTAAAAACAATAAAAATTTCAAATTACTTTTTTTAAAGAGTGCACCACTAAATTTCATTCATAAATTTAAAAAATTATCCAAAAATTGTTTTTTTTTAAATATATATATATATATACATATTATATTCAAAATTTATGACACTTTTAACTAAAAGTTTCTAAAGAGTTTTTATAACAATATGCAAATTAACTATAAAACATCTTAATTAAATTGTTTTTTTTCTCTAATTTCAAATCATCATAAACTAATTTTTGATGTTTTTCTAGTCCAAAAAAAAAATAAAAAAATAGTAAGAAATACTGAAATAAGAGATGAATGGTGCAGTGATACCTGAGAAAACGAAGGTTGATGCGTATGGTTGATTCCATTATAACGGATACCATAAGGCATTAAAAATTGAAGGTGTCGCACATTACTCTGATGCCGATTCACCCAACCCAGTTTCAACTGTTGCAGGTTTCTTGAAGAAGAAGAAGAAACTGAATTTCTTTCACCACTCTGTTCCTGTTGCTCTTGCATGAAGGGAAAAGGATGATCCTCCTCCTCCTCCTTCTGCGCCATTCTCATCCAAAATCCAAACTCAATTCAAATCACTTTCATCATCTCTTTCTCTATATATATATATATACATCTCAAAGAGTATATTTTGATGGGGTATCTTAGTGTATATTTTCTGTTGTTATTTTTCAATTTAAATTTTAATGTGCTTAGATAGATAACCAAATATCTTTATCTTTTCTTCATAGTTGTGATTTTTTTAGTTTCTTTTTTTCTAAATAACCATATTCTTTAATAAAGTATATTTACACACATTTTCAAAAACAGTTATTAGATATAATATTATTAATATTTGTAAAAGATTAAATATGTAGTTAGCAACTGAAAATAACAATGTATATTAAAAAAAATTAATCCCTTAATAAACATCAATACTCTCAATGTATTAAAAGTTATATTATATACCATTAAATTTCGTGTTAATTATGTATATAACATAAATTTTACACTTAATTAATTGTCTTTTTGTATCTACCCTATTCTTGATATATATATATATATATATATATATATATATATATATAGAGAGAGAGAGAGAGAGAGAGAGAGAGAGAGATTATGCTAGATAAACAAAACTGAATTTTAAAATCTCTTGTAATATTTTTATATTTTTTTTAGAAGAAAATCATTACAATCTTTATATTATTTATTTTTGTCATTAAAGAAAATTTGTTTTTTATTTTGTCCTGTGCATTTGTTCTCAATGGCCATAGATTGTCTTACCCTTGTCCTCCTCTTGATCAATTATTAACTCAAATCCTCCAATAGTTATGTAAATTTTCCTGGAAGTTAAAGAGAAACGTGAATTTTTAGATCATAAATTTTTATTATTTGTCACATTAAATTATTTAATAAAAGGTAATATGATATTTTTATAGTGATATAATCAATTTGGGAAAGTTAGACTCTCATCTCTCCCCCAAATAATAATTTAATAGAAAACTTAACTAAAAACAATAGAATGATTTTCCGGAAATATTAATTTTTTAGACTAAATTATATCTACTTTGACATCTTTGATTTATTTTTTTAAAAGCTCCGACATCTATTTTGTATTTTCTATAAATAAAATTTCTGTAATCAATTTTTATACCTTTTCTATTTTAAAAATCTCATAAATTAAAATAAAAAAATTTCATATTTTGTTATATTTAAAAGAAAAAAATTTAAATATTTTTTCATTTTATTTTCCATACTTTGTTAAATGCAAATTTATATTTAAAACAGATTAAAAAAATTCATAGAATTCCGCTTGGGCCGAATTCTAGCATCCAATTGTCGTATGTTCATTTTTCGTAGATGATTTAAGGGACTCTAGCCGGATGGATTTGAAAAATAATATAGGATAAATTAGAGTTGTTTATTTTAAATGATTTGGAAAGTGAGAAGTGGTAGATTTTGAGATTAATGTTTGAATGATAGGATGAATTCGGTAAAATTATATATTTACTCTTATGTATAAAATTAATAGAAATAAATTGTAATTAGTTAAAATTTATTTAAAATAAAACTTAGATGATTTTTTTTATAAAGAAAAAGTGTAATTGATTTAAAATAAAACGAGATTGGATAAAATAATTTAATTGGATATTTAAAAGTTAAATAGATTTAACGAGACACTAGTGGTGGTGGTGTAAAAAAATTACGAAACTTATCTGATATTCTTTTCTCAATTCCTACACAATTCATCATTTTTATTATGTAAGTTTTTTTTTTTCTTCTTCTAATTATTATAAGATTTTAGTTGTTATGAAATATATTTTTAATGTATTTTTAGATTAACAAATGTGTACATATTTTTTTATTAGGTAATATGTTACTATTGTATTTTAACTATAATTTACGTTATTGTTTTTTATTATTTTTAATTAGATAGACTAATTATAATTATTTTGATAGAAAATGAATATAAATTATTATGAAAAAATAAACAAGTTTTTATTTTTCTCATTATAAATACGGACCAATCAACATGGCGGGACAGGTCAGGAAAGGAAATCCATCTTCAATTTGTGGGACAGACCAACCTGACCTACACTTTGCAAACCAAAATGCGAGATAGACCAAAATGAGTGAGATTGACTCGAATTTTACCATCCTAATATTTATAAGTATAATTCCTTTTATACTTTTTTTTATATCAAAATAACAAATTGGTCCACTTTAATTTTAGATCAAATTAGTAATTAAGTTTATAACAACGTATATAAAAAATAACTAATTTAATTTTAAATTAGAAAAAATACAAAATTACTTTATTTTTTGAAAAAAAAAGTAAGATTAAATTAAATCAAAATTTTAAATATATAAACTAAATTAAAAACAATCAATATGACAATTTATGTTTTTTCTTTTTAAATTAAAAAATAAAAAATAAAAATTTTACTAATTAACATGTGATATATACCAACATAACATTAATTTTAACTTAATAAAAATCAACAAATTAGTCGATTATAAAAAGTAGGAAAACTAAATTAAAGAAAAACAAAAGTTAAACAAAAAAAATTACGAGGACAAAATATATAACTAAATCTAATTATTAAAAGTGAGTTTGTGCATGAAAAATTATTTTCTCTTCCTTATTGATTTATTCTTGAAAAGATAAGAAAATAGCACAACTTTAAAAAATAAATATCTTTCACTTAATAAAAAATAAAAAAGAAAGTTAAAAAAAGTGTTATCTAACATAATCATATATCTAAACAATATTCATATATTATGATTGATTATATATCATCAATATTCTTTTAATGTTTATATTACAAAAATCATAAATATTTTATTATTATTTATGTTTACTTCGTACTTATAATAATAATTAATTTACAAATTTACAAATAATATTAAAATTGCAAACAAATTTATTTAAGTTCATTTTCTGTTATCTCATCCAAACAATCTCAATCACAATCTGAATTTTTATTTATTTTACTTTATTTTCTCAGTTTTAACTCCTCAGTTACTGTCATCAACCCAAACAAAACCTTCACACATTAACTAGGACAGAGTTATCAGAGATAAGAAAAATCATAGATAAGAGAATTAAACCTAAGAGAAGGAAAATGTGGTCGTAGGTTTTCAATTGGTGGAGGAGGAATCCATCGCTATCGTGTGTTGTTCTGACCTTATTTTTATCACCCACATACATTTACTCTGTTTTTCGTGTTTATTGTGGCTGCAAGACAACGTCACAGAGAGAGAAGGGAAGGAAGAGTGGGTGTTGGTGGTTGTCTTCCTCATGGCAACCCTTTCCTCCATCCTCTCCCTTTCTTCTCTTCCTCTTCTCCGTCGCCACCCTTCTCTTTCACCCTTTCACCCCTCTGTTTCTCTATCCTTCTCTCGCACAAAACCTCGTTCTCCCTTTCTCCTTCTTGCTTCCTCTGCCCACTCTTTCGACGATTTCACCTCCAAATCCAAGGTACCCTTTTTCCATTCCTTTATTCCCCCCATAAATATTTCTCTTCTTGCTATTCTTAGCATAGCTTCTCTTGATGTGGCTGATTATTCTTTCTCCCCTCTATCGGAGTGCGTTTTTTATTACCGAGTTCAATTTTTAAATAATTTGTTTTTAATTTCCTGGCGTGAACTATTTTCTACACAAGCCCTTTTCACAGGTGCTGTGAAAAACAATTAGAGTTGAAAAAGAGTCTTTCTTTGCAATAATCTAGTGTAAACTTTTTACCTTGTGGCATTTCATCCGATATATCTATATGTATTGTTTAGCATTTGACGTACAAAGTGTAAATTGCTTCGGGATGTTTGGCAAGTAGAATAACGAATTTGACCATTGAGTGTTGTACTTGTAGAAATCAGTGCTCACTGAGTTGATACAAGAGATAGAACCGTTGGATGTTAGCAACATCCAGAAAGATGTTCCGCCGACAACAGCGGATGCCATGAAAAGGACTATATCTGGAATGTTGGGCTTGCTTCCATCTGATCAATTTCACGTTATCATTGAGGCCTTGTGGGAACCCCTCTCCAAGTTGCTGATTTCTTCAATGATGACTGGGTATGTTCAATTATATATTTTCTATGTGGAATCCGTTTGGCTATTATTTTATGTTTTTGCATTATTGTTTGTCTTCAAATCTCGTATTATTTTAGTCTCCTGAAACCTGTAATTAGTGTCACTTATCCAACAACTTGTGTACATAAATGGATTAGCAGTTTGAAAAATGGGGTGGGGATATTTTCCAACAGCTTGAATGAATATACATTAACAAGTGTCCCACACTATTTGAGATTTCTAAAGTATGTTATTGTGTTCAGTTTTTATGCATGACCTAGTAATGTTTTATTGCAGGTATACACTACGCAACGTTGAATATAGGCTTTTCCTTGAGAAAAATGTTGATATGTTTGATATAGAGAAGCCAAAGGCAGAAACTACGAAGATGGACTTACAAGGGTTAATGCATGACAGTGTAAATGTAATTGACTTTGGTAGAAATAAGAATTTGTCTTCCAAAGTTGAAAAGCATCATGAGGATGTTGACAATCAAGACCTTGGTGAAATATCTGCAGAAGCTCAGCAATATATTTTCGATTTGCAATCTCGTTTGTCTTCCATGAAAAAGGTACATTGTAAAATTAGGGATGGTTTCTTGATATTTGAACTGAAAGAGTTTAAGCATAGGATTCATGATTTTTTTTGTGCTTGATAATGTTGATTTGCGTTCAAGATCCTTAATTGCAATATGTCAGCAATATATTTAACTTATTTTTCTCATTCGGATTTCTTTTCCATTTTTTGGGACACTTTTAAAGGAGCTACATGAAGTAAAGAGGAAAAGTGCTGCTCTTCAAATGCAACAGTTTGTCGGAGAGGAAAAGAATGATTTATTGGATTACTTGAGATCTCTTAAACCTGAACAGGTTTTCCCCTTTTCTGGAATTTCCGAATTTCCTTGCATTTGGTCCCATTCCCCTTTAGTGTCTTTTGCTATGTTACATCTGTGGCACATTCTCTTAATCATGAACAAGATTTTTTCTAATATAATTATTTTCATATTTAATCAAGTTATTTTTCTTGCTTATTTTAAAATGCTGTCAATGATATGATATTTGGAAATCTTTTATTCATTTAACCGAACCTAAGTGGTGAGAAGGTTTTTTGTTGTTCTGAAGGTTGTCAAGTTGATATTCAAATTGTTAATTGTGAAACTAACTTTTCAATCATAATCTGTGGAGTTTGATCTAATCGAATTGTAATGTTTAGAGATAGATAATGAAAATTTACTTTAAGTCTATCGTATAGGTGATGTTTAATGATTTTAAACTAGAAACAGGTAGAACAAAATTATTAGTATATTTGATTTTGTGGAGCCTTTCTTTTAGAAGAATGGAAACAAAGCAAAGAAATTGCTCAGTAGAACACATGCATTGAATGAATGAATGACAAATAAAGCAGTGGAATAATAGTGAAATATTGTATGTTTAAAAATTCTCCTTTAATTCCTTTTCATTTTACAATTTTAGCTTATAAAACTTTTCATTTTCATGAGAGAAAAAAAGAAAATGAATCGTGTAATTCATATCCATGATACAAAATTGATTAGGTTCATTTTTGTATAGTAAGATACAGAGTCGTGAGATTCATCCACAATAGTTAATTGAATTTATTGAATTATAGGATTCTAATCTTGAATTGTAAGATTCTCATAGCTTTGTGCCTTAGTCCTCAATACCTGCATTATTTTCCATTGCGACACTGGACGTTTGATGAATTCAAGTTTTCATTCAAAACATTTGAAGATCACATTATTCCTTGTTAATTATGACATTGTTGAATTGTGCATGCCTTGTTCATTTAACTATATTTTCATTTTTTTTTTAATTTATGTTATTAATTTAGTTGGGTGTGTGGCTAATGAGCAGGTAGCTCAGCTTTCAGAATTTTCGTCCCCTGAGCTGAAGGAAATCATCCTCTCCGTTGTCCATGGTCTTCTTGCTACCCTTTCTCCTAAAATGCATTCTAAACCTTCCACCATGTCAGAAAATACAACAGTTGGGCCAGCAAATGTTAGGAGTGAGGATTGTGCTGAGGTTGTTGAGAACTCTGCTCTTCATTTTCAGCCTGTTATTTCATTGACTCGGGACTATCTTGCCCGTCTGCTGTTTTGGTTAGTTCCTCCCCGCTTTTGATCACATTCCTTCATACATCTATCTTTTTTTTTATTCGCAAGAACGACTAATCAGGGTTAATACTGCTGTAAAGGAGACAAAGAATGGTTTCGATATTTGGAATCTTAACAAGTTATGAACCGAAACTAACATTTTCTTACTGTTTCCTCCTAAAGGTGCATGCTGCTGGGACACTATCTAAGAGGTCTGGAGTGTAGAATGGAATTGATGGATTTGCTTTCCTTGACAAGTGATGCTGAGAATGATGCCTCTGGAAGTCAACCAATTGCTTGAATGAAGTTCGAAATTCAGTGGTTCGATCTGTATATAGATGTGAGTTTTGCTTTCAACACCAGGAGATTATGATACAGACTCAAGTACTGATCACTTCTGCTAAGGAGTTATCTATGCTTACTGTACAACGTTGGCACTTACCAAATCTCAGTCTCTTCCAGTGTCATCAGACCAATAGTAGAATCGAAGAGGGTTGACATTTGTTTTGGCCGGGTGATATGTTATAGAACATGGAAATGCTGTTATGCTGTACCAATTTATTTGTTAGGTGATCTAGATTTTATATTTCTACTTGTCTCATATTTGAGTCTTTGTCCGGGTAATATAGACATTGCGAAGATCAAATGTTTAAAATTTTCTGCAATTGTTTTAGTGAGAAAAATAAATTCACTGGCAAGATCAAAATGCTACTTTCTGTGTTTGGAAATACGTCTAAAGAGGTACGCATGCCAATGGTAACATTTTGTCAAAAGTCTCAAGTTCCTGTGTGGAGCTGTAAATTTTACTCTGATAAGTTTTTACGTATTGATTTCATAAGAGAAAAATAAAATAAAATGTGTATTATGAATTTTATTTAAGTTAAAATTAATATACATATAAATTAAAAAAATAGAGGTTAGTTGAAAAAGTTTTTATAAATTAATTTATTTATGAATTAATAGACACATTCTGTTATTTATCATTCATATTTCTCTTTGTACACATTTTATCTTGATATCTTTTGAACAGAACCACCTTAAAAATGTCCAAAACTACTGCTATATATGTTCTTGTCTGCTGCAAGCTTGCAACGATGGAGGAAGACTCTTAAAAGGAACATATGTTAACACAAAATTTGTTGACATCAAACATGTAACAATTGCAACGTACTTGAAATGAAAATTGAATCAAACCATCATGTTCACCCTGTCTCACGAGTTGGTCGTTCCCACAACCCAAAAGTTCAAACCCATCGTTGCAGTTCTTCACTCTCGCTGTTCATGTTCCATTGCAGAACCCACCAACCTCGCCGACCTCCTACAAGGCAACCTTCCGTATTCTTACCTTCACCAAATCCACACACGCATCTTCCAACTTGGTGCACACCAAGACAACCTCGTTGCTACGCGCCTCATTGGGCACTACCCATCACGCATTGCTCTTCGCGTCTTTCACCATCTCCAAAATCCAAACATCTTCCCCTTCAATGCCATCATCAGAGTCCTCGCCCAAGAGGGTAACTTTTTTCACGCCTTTTCGCTGTTCAACGATTTGAAACGGCATCCACTTTCGCCCAACGACTTCACTTTCTCTTTCCTCCTTAAGGCGTGCTTTCGGTCTAAAGATCTCCGTCACGTAGAACAGATTCATGTCCACATTCAGAAGATGGGTTTCCTCTCTGACTCTTCTGTTTGCAATGGCTTGGTTTCTGTGTACGCGAAAGGGTACAACCACTTGCCATCTGCCCGAAAAGTGTTTGATGAAATTCCTGACAAAAGGGTAGTCAGTTGTTGGACTAGCTTGATCTCTGGTTTTGCTCGGTCTGGACAGAGTGAGGAGGCTTTGCGGCTTTTCCATGTGATGATTAGTCAGAACTTGCTTCCCCAAAGTGATACTATGGTCAGTGTTTTATCAGCCTGTTCTAGCCTTGAGGTGCCAAAAATTGAGAAGTGGATTAACATTCTTTCAGAATTGATTGGTGATGGAGTGAGTACTAGAGAAACTTCCTGTGATTCAGTTAACACGGCGCTGGTTTATTTGTTCGGTAAATGGGGGAAGATTGAGAAGAGTAGAGAAGGGTTTGATCGAATTTCTGCAATAGGAAAAAGAAGCGTGGTTCCTTGGAATGCTATGATAAGTACATATGTTCAAAACGGTTATCCTGTGGAGGGTTTAAGTCTTTTCCGTATGATGGTAGAAGAACTACCCACTACACCTAACCATATCACAATGGTTAGTGTGCTTTCAGCATGTGCTCAAATTGGTGATTTGAGTTTTGGAAGTTGGGTTCACGATCACCTAATATCTCTAGGACATAAAGACACCATTGCCTCAAACAAGATTCTTGCCACATCTTTAATTGACATGTATTCAAAATGTGGCAATTTGGATAAGGCAAAGGAAGTTTTTGAGCATACAGTCAGCAAAGATGTGGTCTTATTCAATGCGATGATCATGGGTCTTGCAGTATATGGTGAAGCAGAGGATGCATTGAGACTCTTCTACAGAATGCCAGAATTCGGTTTACAACCCAATGCTGGAACGTTTCTTGGTGCTTTAAGTGCATGCAGCCACTCTGGACTGTTGGCAAGTGGACGCCGGATATTCAGAGAAGTGTCCCTTTCCCCTAGTCTAACATTGGAGCATTACGCTTGTTATATTGATCTTCTTGCAAGAGTAGGATGCATAAAAGAAGCTATGAAGGTTGTGAGTTCCATGCCTTTCAAGCCTAACAATTTTGTCTGGGGTGCTTTGCTCGGAGGCTGCTTGCTCCATTCTAGAGTGGAGTTGGCCCAAGAGGTTTCCAGGAGGCTTGTTGAAGTAGACCCAGACAATTCTGCAGGCTATGTTATGTTGGCAAATGCACTTGCATCTGAGAATCAATGGAGTGATGTCTCGGAGCTGCGGCTAGAAATGAAAGAAAAGGGAATCAAGAAGCAACCAGGAAGTAGTTGGATTGTTGTGGATGGAGTTGTGCATGAGTTTCTCGTTGGCTATTTGTCACATCCTAAAATTGAGAGCATATATCATACATTGGGTGGATTGGTGAAGCATATGAAAGTAGCAAGCCATTGCCAGCTTGTGTGCTGTTGTTAAATAAGCTGTGATTGCAGTAACAGGAAATTGCGCAAGTAACTTCTTGTCAAAGCTTGCACCTTTGGTTATCTGTGCAAGGAATATTTTGTGGGAATTGAACTTCAATTTTGGTTTTTTTGATCTTTGACCATTTATCAGCGTGACGACAATTTTCAGACTAAACCCCTGGGTGGTTGTAGATTCTGTTGTGAATAACAAGTAATTAGTTAGCATCCTCCTGCATGAGATGTTCATTCTATGGTCACATTCCACTTATACGCGACCATTTAAAGGTAACTAAGTTTTTTTTTTTTTTATTTT
>Ga0209389_1000561_pt1 | contig 22702 bp, 27 predicted proteins | sample CowpearedBW_FD_187526 | JGI IMG/M metagenome (GOLD analysis project Ga0209389, IMG submission 187526) | Root nodule microbial communities of legume samples collected from California, USA - Cow pea red BW (SPAdes) (version 2) | ecosystem: Host-associated > Plants > Roots > Nodule | place: USA...
CTCCATCACATTATACTTATGTGGTTTCCTTTAGGTACTGTGTACTTAAATTGGTCTCTTATCTTTCCCAATATATACCGAGAGTACTTACATAAATTAGATGGGTCTATATGTAGTATAATGTTTCTGCAATAATATGTAATTGGTCTTTTATCCTTTCCAATATTTTACTGAGTACTTGTATAAGTTAGGTGGGTCTATACTGTGGCATATGATGTCAGCAAAAATATGACACTTCATTTTCAGGCTGACTTAGGTGTAAAGACAAAGACCCAACTTATGGCTGAGAAGTCTGTTTTTAAAATTCTTTTGATGACTGTCATTGCTGCCAATGGTGAGACAGATCTCACAGATCCCACCGATGATTTTGTTGTCAATATATGTCGCCATTTTGCAGTAATATTTCACATCGATTCTTCATCCAGCAATGTATCAGTAGCAGCACTTGGGGGTTCATCACTCTCAAATAACGTTCATGTTGGTTCTAGGCTAAAAAGCAATGCTTGTTCAAATTTGAAGGAGCTGGACCCCCTAATATTCTTGGATGCTTTAGTTGAAGTACTGGCAGATGAAAACAGGCTTCATGCCAAAGCTGCTCTTGGGGCTTTAAATGTGTTTGCGGAAACACTTGTATTTCTTGCTCGTTCAAAACATACCGATTTCATAATGTCCAGAGGGCCAGGTACACCTATGATCGTCTCTAGTCCATCAATGAATCCTGTATATTCTCCACCCCCTAGTGTTCGTGTACCTGTATTTGAACAACTATTGCCTCGTCTTCTGCACTGTTGCTATGGGCTTACATGGCAAGCTCAAATGGGTGGCGTCATGGGACTTGGTGCTTTGGTTGGAAAGGTCACCGTTGAGACTCTTTGCCTTTTTCAAGTAAGAATTGTGCGTGGTCTAATATATGTTCTTAAAAAGCTTCCCATATATGCTAGCAAGGAGCAGGAAGAGACAAGTCAAGTGCTTACTCAAGTTCTTCGAGTGGTAAATAATGTTGATGAAGCTAACAGTGAGGCACGAAAGCAGAGTTTTCAAGGGGTTGTTGATTTTCTTGCTCAAGAACTATTCAACCAGAATGCATCTATCACTGTGAGAAAGAATGTACAATCATGCCTGGCACTTTTAGCTAGCAGGACTGGTAGTGAGGTGTCAGAATTACTAGAGCCACTATATCAGCCTTTTCTCCAGCCTCTTATTGTGCGATCACTCAAGTTGAAGACTGTTGATCAACAGGTACATGTTTTTTGCTGATGGTGGTTTATTTGATCTTTCTTTAGCTTTTATCTTTTTACTAGTTTATTATATCTTGTGTAGGTTGGAACAGTTACAGCATTGAATTTCTGTCTAGCATTGAGGCCACCTCTTCTCAAGTTGACACCGGAGTTAGTTAACTTCCTGCAAGAAGCCTTGCAAATAGCAGAATCTGATGACAATGCCTGGGTTGCTAAGTTTATCAACCCTAAAGTGATGACATCATTGACTAAACTTCGTACTGCTTGCATTGAGCTTCTTTGTACAACAATGGCATGGGCTGATTTTAAAACTCAAAACCACTCTGAGTTGCGTGCCAAGATTATTTCAATGTTTTTCAAGTCTTTAACCTGTCGAACTCCAGAAATTGTTGTTGTTGCAAAAGAGGGTCTGCGGCAGGTACAGTTAACTTTTATGATATATAACTTACACTTCTTCATTTGCTTGATTGTAACACATGTACAAATATATCCCTATTGATATGTCAACACCTGTAATTTGATAGAATATTTGAACTCTTCATGCATATGATCCATGATCATTTATGTCAATCATAATTATCAACCCCATATAGTGGAGCAGCCATACCCCAAAATGCTATAATTGGATAATGAATCCCTGGACGAATGCTATACTGAATATTTTCAATTCAAGTTAAATAATTTATGCAACACCAGTACACAAGCTAAAAAGTACAAATTATGGTGAGAATTTAAGAATTTTTGTCTATTCCCTATTTTCCTTATTCTCATGAATCTATGGGATCATAGATCATTAAGATTCACCAGAATTAAAGAGATTTTCTTTTGCCAATTCTAGGAATAGATAACTCACCTTTTACAAATCTGATGTTTCTCTTCTTTCCCTTATCCATTCATCCACATTCCTGCCTTCCTCCTCCTTACGTTGGTTAGGGGCTCAACATATGAAGCGCAGAGGCAGCTGCTGTGTGAAGGTCGCAGTTTCAGACATTTTTCTGACATCAACACCTACCCCACACTTGTTGACACTTTTGAAATCCTTCTAATTAATCTGACACTTCTAAACAACTTGCAAACTTGCCAACACTTCCATACGGATAGCAACACGTTAATATTTGAAAAAAAACTTTTTTAATCTTCAGAAAAGTCAGCTTAAAATGCCATATCATTTGCAGAAAGTTGTATTACTTTTTTTATTCAATGGTGCAAGACTACACTTTTTAAATCATTGGCATTACATAAGAACTAGGATTGTCAAGCCTAAGGTTCCATGTGACTGAGAATTATTGGAAACATCTGTGTGAATATTTGATTTAGTTTTGCATGCTATTAGTATTAGCACAGAATCATTTTTGAACCTCATTTACATCTTTGTCACCCTGTTTACCTAGGTTATTAATCAAAGGATGCCCAAAGAACTTCTACAAAGCAGCCTTAGGCCTATATTGGTGAATTTAGCACACACAAAAAACCTTAGTATGCCTCTTCTGCTTGGTCTTGCTCGCCTGCTTGAACTGTTATCGAACTGGTTTAATGTTACTTTGGGTGGAAAACTTCTAGAGCATCTCAAGAGGTGGTTAGAGCCTGAGAAGTTGGCACAAAGTCAGAAGTCGTGGAAGGCTGGTGAAGAACCAAAGATTGCTGCAGGTTTTACATCTATGGTTTAACCTATTTAATGCAAGTGTATCTAATTCAACTTCTAACAGATCATACTTGTGCTGATATGTCTTTTCTATTGTTGTAGCTATAATTGAGCTTTTTCATTTGCTTCCTCCCGCTGCCTCGAAGTTCCTTGATGAACTTGTAACATTGACAATTGATTTGGAAGGAGCTCTACCCCCAGGACAAGTATATAGCGAAATCAATAGTCCATATCGCCTTCCACTCACAAAGTTTTTAAATAGATATGCTTCCCTTGCAGTTGACTATTTTCTTGCTCGATTAAGTGAACCAAAGTATTTCAGGCGGTATGTTTTAGATTGCAGAACTTTAATTATATACGTCGTAAGATTGGATGCTTACGTTGTTTTTTTTTTTTACTGTAAATTTAGTTTCATGTATATAATTCGTTCAGAAGCTGGCCAACCATTAAGAGATGAACTTGCAAAATCACCACAAAAGATACTTGCAAGTGCATTCTCTGAATTTCTTCCCAAATCTGATGTGACAATGACTCCAGCTTCCACAAGTACACATACTACTTTATTAGGTGAAGAAAGTGTTGCACCGTCAAGTGATGCTTCTAATCCACCTGCTCCTCCACCCAGTGCAACATCTGATGCTTACTTTCAGGGACTAGCACTTATAAAAACACTGGTTAAATTAATCCCTGGTTGGTTACAAAGTAACCGTAGCGTGTTTGATACATTGGTACTTGTTTGGAAGTCACCTGCAAGAATATCCCGCTTGCAAAAGGAACAGGAGCTTAACCTAGTGCAAGTAAGTATAAAATGTTTTTAGTGTTGTATCATCATTATTGATTGTGGATTTTTTAATGATTTCTTGTTTCTATTATTCAACAATTGCATGAACTATTTCAATTTCATGGCATGTAAAGATATTTAGCAGTTTTAATTGTGTTATTGTTCTTTGCTTCTTATCTCATCAGATTTTGCCCTAAGTTAATTGTAATAGTGTAGAATAATAGGAGGATAGGCTCTGGATTTTCAATTCAGCATTGCAGATGCTGGTCATGCCAGTACCATTTGATTTTACAACATAACAGTTTGGAAAAGGGAATGATTAGTCATATTTATCCTTGAAAACTCATCCTCTTGATGCTATTTTCCGTCAATTAACTTGTCTGTTTCAGTCACTAACTTTCAATTTTTTTTTTTCTTAAGCCATTTATTAACCCTCGGCTTTGCCTTATGGTTTTACGCATATTGGAGAAGTTGCCACTTCATTGCAGTCTACTGTTGAATTAGCTTTTGCATATTAAACGTTTGCTGCCTTGACCATATTGTTTGTATTGATATATTGGTTTTTTTCTAGATACCTTCACTTTGGACTTCATGAGGAATATTTATAGATTCGTGGCATATCTTTTTGTTTCATCTCCCACCCCTCTCCAATTATGTTTTAGCATCACCAATGCAATGTCATCACCTAACATTTTAGCCTTACTACTTAGTATATTGAAGCTCATTTTTCCTTGCAAACAATCTGAGGCTACGTACATTTACACTTTCATTTTTTATTGTGTTCTACAACTACATGCCATTAGAGAATTAATGTGGATACGGCATGCGTTACTCCTTTCACATTATCACTATTAGTATTGTTGCTTTGTTTTCTGTTGTGAAATTAGTATTCATGGTATTTTAAAGTTGGCCGGAGGCTGATTTTTGATTGATTTTGTTTTTCTTTTCTCATGGTTTGTCTAATCTATCATTTTATTCTTTTAGATAGTTTTTTAACTGCACATTCATTAATTTGACTTGTCTTTTAAGTGGCTGGTTAACTTGTTTTCATGGTCATTATGGTATCGCAGGTTAAAGAAAGCAAATGGCTTGTCAAATGCTTTCTTAATTACTTGAGACATGACAAAAACGAAGTGAATGTTCTCTTTGATATACTTACCATATTCTTATTTCACAGTCGGATTGACTACACATTCTTGAAGGAGTTTTACATTATTGAGGTACTTGATAATCGGTTTTGAAATTTCTGTTAATATCTGGGTTCCTTTATGTATTTTGAATTTTTTTGGTGACTTTTAGGTTGCAGAAGGTTATCCTCCAGGCATGAAAAAGGCTCTTTTACTGCATTTTCTCAGCCTTTTCCAATCAAAACAACTTGGTCACGACCATTTGGTTACTGTGATGCAAATGCTTATTCTTCCTATGCTTGCACATGCCTTTCAAAATGGTCAAAGTTGGGAAGTTGTTGATCCTGGTATTATAAAGACAATTGTTGATAAACTTCTTGATCCTCCAGAGGAGGTATGACCTTATCATTTTTAATTTCTCATTTGGCCTTTTGTTGAAATCTTCATGATTCAGTTTTTGACATAGACGTATGATGTCTCACAATGCATAGTGTCCCTTTTCTGTAGGTTTCTGCTGAGTATGATGAGCCATTAAGAATAGAACTACTGCAGCTTGCCACCTTGCTTCTTAAATATCTTCAGAATGATCTTGTCCATCATAGGAAGGAACTGATAAAGTTTGGGTGGAATCATCTTAAGCGAGAAGACACAGCCAGCAAACAATGGGCATTTGTGAATGTTTGCCATTTCTTGGAGGCATATCAAGCCCCTGAAAAAATAATACTCCAGGTATGAAACATTGACTTCTTCTAAATGTTCCTTACTCATATAAGTATCTTGTAAACGTGAGCTGGTGGGAAACTGAAAGTAAATGAAAGAAAGTGGTGAAAAGTTCAAGAGAGCGGAGGGACAGATTTGAATTCGTATTGAGAGAATTATTGATCTGAAAAATATAATTGTCTCTACATGCACGGAACACCTATTTGTAGAGATGCTGAAAGGATTCCTGTAGCAAAGTTAGTTATAGATGTGAGGCTGTTACAATGCAATTTAATTAACATCTCTAAGAGTCTATTACAACCAAATGTAGTCAAAATCGAGATCTTAATCAGAATCAGAAAGGAAAGTATGGATAGTAAATAATTGTAGGACAGATTGTAAGATACTATAAAATTTATAAAATTCATATGTGCACGCACAAGATCATTGTATCTCACTCAAAACTGATAATTGAACATAAATTCAAAATGACAAATAAAAACAATACAATAAACATAAAACAGAAGTCAATAGGTGTAAACACCCCATCCTAGTTACATAACACTAACTCCTTCCTAGTTTACAAAACAGTAAACCAATAGCTCCATCTTATTTCCAAACAGCAATTATATCCTAGTTACAACACAAATCCTTATACAATAACATCATAGCAACCTTCAACTCCATCGTTTCTAGTTCCATGTCCTCCTCAACTTGGATAGGAACCAAGTTTTCATCCAAATCCAAGTTTTCCTCTTCCATGAACTACTCATCATCATACGAATTGGTTTTCTTGTTCACTTGTTAGCTAATCTTGAATTAACCTCCCAAAAACAACATTCACTGTGCTTTGCTTCAGCCTATTCCTTCTCTTTGTGAACCTAAACATATGCAATGATAAATATGGTAAGCAAGTAGTAGACTAACGATTCTATTCTAGAGATATACTTTAATTAATATTAACTTATCACCTCTGAAGAACTCCAATTATGCTCACTTCTTGAGAAGCTACATGTGAAGCTAAACAACATAAACTCATGCAAAATGAATTCAATTATTAGAAAGTGGACTTTAAGTCTAACTCGCAGATGAAACTATATGCCTAAGAAAAATCTCGCTAGGATAGGCTTTTTAACTATGTTTTTAATACCATGTTAGTAGTGAATTTTAAGCTTAACTCAATCCCACAAAACCAGCTTGTAAGATGAGGTGTTGGAAATCCCACATTAACTAGAGATATGGCAATTTCATAATATATAATTAGGGTGCAAACCTCATCTTACAAGCCGATTTTGTGAAGTTGAGTTAGACTTAAAATCTATTTCTTAACATCAATAAACAAAAGAAGCTCATGCACAATGAATTCAATAAACAATAAAAGCTCATGCAGAATGAACTCAAGAAACAACAGGATCTCATGCAGAATGAATTATTTTTTTACAAAAGTGAATACAACCAAGAACAAAAATTTATTTGGAGTGAATTACATGAATGGCAGATTTTTGGAGTTTTGAATGCTCATCACCTGATTTGCACCAATCTGTGTATGTCTTTAAACTAATTGATCTAGTGGCCTAGGAGCAACCAAAATATTGAGACCAAATTGAATGAAATAAAGAAATGATAGGACTAAAATGGTAATTAATAAAAAAATAACGTTTATATCCATACCTTGACTCTGATTTGCAACTGCAGGTTTTTGTTGCACTTCTCAGGACTTGCCAACCGGAAAATAAAATGTTGGTCAAGCAAGCTCTTGACATTCTAATGCCAGCACTGCCACGACGTTTGCCCCTTGGTGATTCTCGAATGCCCATATGGATAAGATACACCAAGAAAATCCTTGTCGAAGAAGGTCATTCAATTCCCAATCTTATTCACATATTCCAACTTATTGTCCGGCATTCCGATCTCTTCTATAGCTGCAGAGCACAGTTTGTTCCTCAGATGGTGAATTCTCTTAGCCGGCTTGGATTGCCTTATAATACCACAGCAGAAAACCGAAGACTCGCCATTGAGCTTGCTGGATTAGTTGTTAACTGGGAGAGGCAAAGACAAAATGAGATGAAAGTTGTTACCGATTCTGATGCACCCAACCAGATCAATGATGTCTTTAATCCTAGCTCAGCTGATTCTAAGCGATCTGTGGATGGGTCTACATTTCCTGAAGATGCAACTAAGCGAGTGAAAGCTGAACCTGGCCTTCAATCCATGTGTGTCATGTCACCTGGTGGTCCTTCATCAATACCTAACATTGAAACCCCGGGATCTGGCAGTCAACCTGATGAAGAATTTAAACCAAATGCTGCAATGGAGGAAATGATTATCAACTTTCTTATCAGAGTGAGGCTTACTTCTAACCTGCTTTCTTATTGTATGGTGATGATGCAATTTGGCTAATTCAATGCAAGATAAGTTAACATCTTGGAAACACACTTTCCAATATTTGATGTTGTGATATTGAAATTGTGGTTGCTTTCTCTTATGATTATCATCTTTATGGATTAAAGGTTCAAAGGATAACTTATTAGTTTCTTAATATTGCAATATTCTCTTGCCTAATCACGGACACTTCTAAGTTGTAGCTGGCTGTGTATTGTACATAGTGTAGTACCTGCCCGCCATGAAGTTGTGTAGACACTGAATAATTTCAGCTGAGTTTTAATAATTTACTTTTATTTCTTTATTTAAGGCCATTACAACTTGGATACAATGATAATTAGATAGCTTTAAGATTTTATCATGTTTACTGTGACTTCTACTCATTTTTAAAATATTTATTCCAACATTCTCTCCTTTTATTAAAGATTTATGTAGTTTAGTTTAATTTTATGTTACTCTATAACTGTGACATCTACTGAATAAAATTTTACCAAATTTTTTGTGACCTGAGTTATATTTGTGCTTCTTAATCATAGTCATCTGTCCTTTGATGTCCAGAAATGACATGTATGTATATGAATGAAAGTGATTGACACAGAGTACTTTCATTCCAAGGCCAAAATAGGTTTGCTTGTTGAAAAGATTCTCAATGCATTCGAAACAACTCTTAAAACATTCTGTTTTTAATAAGGATGTTATTGATGATTACCTCTTATTTGTGTGATTAGGTTGCTCTGGTCATAGAACCAAAGGACAAAGAGGCAAGTGCCATGTACAAACAAGCTCTGGAGCTACTTTCACAAGCTTTGGAGGTGTGGCCGAATGCTAACGTAAAATTTAATTATTTGGAAAAGCTTCTGAGCAGTATACAGCCATCTCAAGCAAAGGATCCATCCACTGCACTGGCACAGGGTTTGGATGTTATGAACAAAGTGTTAGAGAAACAACCTCACTTGTTCATAAGAAATAACATTAATCAGATTTCTCAAGTGGGTCTAACATTATATTGTTTTTTTTTTGTTTCATTTCCTCTGATTCAGTTTTGATATTTATTGTATTTTTCTTCCAGATTCTTGAACCATGTTTCAAGCATAAGCTGTTAGATGCTGGCAAATCTTTTTGCTCACTGTTGAGGATGATTTTTGTTGCTTTTCCTCAAGAAGCAACTACCACACCTGCAGATGTTAAGTTATTGTACCAGAAGCTTGATGATTTGATACAGAAGCATGCTACCACTGTCACAGCTCCTCAAACAGCGAGTGATGATAATAATGCTAGTTCAATTAGTTTCTTATTGCTTGTCATAAAAACCTTGACAGAGGTACAAAGGAACTTTGTTGATCCTTTAATTTTGGTTCGCATTCTTCAACGGCTGCAACGAGATATGGGTTCAGCAGCAGGGCCTCATTTAAGACAAGTATGTTGGTTTTCCTTTTGAATTAATAATATTCTATTAAGTTTCAGGTATAGAATGGATTTCTGTATTAAAGTAGAAATCATTGTAAGAACAAACTCAATACTTAGAACTTAGTGGGAAAATATGCATCATGATAAATCGGTCTGCACATGCATGATTTAAATTGTTTTTTTTATCTAATTTTTTTAACCTCACTCGGTAAAAGCTTATGATAATGACTATAAACTTGCTAATTTTTATCCAGATTGAAGTAGTTGTGTTTGTGTCAGTTCCTCTATTTTTCTTTTGGATACATTGAAGTTTTATTTATTTATATTGTTAATATGCTGCTTGACAATTAAATTCCGTGGTGTAATGTAGCAAGACCTACTCTGCAGCCTTGATTTTTATTTGGTAAGGTGCTTTATAGACATGGTTATAAAACAAAGGTCGTTTGGACTTCTTTCTAGTATTAAATCAAATCTATCCAACCATTCTGGTGTGATTAACATATATTTTGTCTTGTTGATTGCGTTATTTGTTTTTTAAATCTATTAGAAGTTCGTGTGATCTGGTTTTATGTTTCATGTTTTGATAAATTTTCATACATTATAAGGGTCAGAGAACAGATCCAGATTCAGCAGTCACGTCTTCTCGTCAAGGTGCTGATGTTGGAGCAGTTATTTCAAATGTAAAATCAATTTTGAAACTTATCACTGATAGAGTGATGATTGTTTCTGAGTGCAAGCGGTCTGTGTCTCAAATATTGAATGCTTTACTCTCGGAGAAAGCAATTGATGCTAGTGTACTTCTTTGCATTCTTGATGTGGTTAAAGGGTGGATTGAAGATGACTTCTGTAAACAAGGAACTCCAATCACGCCAGGTTCCTTTCTCACCCCCAAGGAGATAGTTTCTTTTCTTCAAAAGCTGTCACAAGTTGACAAGCAAAATTTCACACCAGTTGCTCTAGAAGAGTGGGACAGGAAATATCTTGAACTTCTATATGGGATTTGTGCAGATTCAAATAAGTAAGTTATTCATCTTAAGTTTATCTGTGCTATGCTTGAAATGTATTCTGTCTTATTTTTTTAAATGATTTCCAGATACCCTTTACCTTTGCGTCAAGAGATTTTTCAGAAGGTGGAAAGGTTATATATGCTTGGTTTACGAGCCAAAGATCCGGAAGTTAGGATGAAATTTTTCTCTCTCTATCACGAGTCTCTTGGAAAAACTCTTTTTACCAGACTTCAATTTATCATCCAAATTCAAGACTGGGGGGCTTTGAGTGATGTCTTCTGGCTCAAGCAAGGCCTTGATCTTCTCCTGGCAATATTGGTTGAGGATAAACCTATTACACTAGCTCCAAATTCTGCCAGAGTTCAACCCCTTTTCGTTTCAGGTTCTATTATGGAATTGAGTGGGATGCCACATAAGGTTAATGATGTACTTGAAGGATCCGAGGATGCTCCTCTAACACTGGAGACCCTTGTGCATAAGCATGCCCAGTTTCTTAACAGCATGAGCAAACTCCAGGTTACTGAATGTTTAATCGCTTAAGTACTACTATAAAACTGAAAGAGGACTCACAGCTGTATATATAGGCATCGCTTACTGACTGCTATATAAAGACTTAAAGCTGTACTAAGTAGCTCACTAATAAATCTACATCTGTACAAAGAGACTTACTAGCTGTCCAAAGAGGTTTACATGTAATACTTATATAAACTTTATAAACTAACTTGTTTCTACTAACATACTGAATGTTTAATCACTTAAGTACTTCTTTACTCTCTTAATTAAAGTTGTACATTTAGAGTTTTATTGCTCTGGTTATTGTATTGCATCATGAAGTTTCATGATATGGTAGTGGCACAGTATTTCTTATGTGTAAAACTTCTTGTGTTTGTTAAAAACGTTAAAATGATTGAGAGTTTTTTTGGCCTTATACTTTGGATTTGTCAAATTGAGGACTACAGACCTATCACTGTTTTATGTCACACATTGTAAATTTGTAAGTATCTGATGTGCCTAGTTATTGGCAAATACTTCATAATCTCACACAATGATAAAATTTCTTCCAGGTGGTTGATCTATTAATTCCCTTGAGAGAGCTAGCCCACACAGATGCTAACGTTGCATACCATTTGTGGGTACTGGTATTTCCAATTGTCTGGGTTACATTGCATAAAGAAGAACAGGTAACACTTGCAAAACCAATGATTAATCTTTTGTCTAAAGATTACCACAAGAAGCAGCAAGCCAACAGACCAAATGTAGTACAAGCTCTATTAGAAGGGCTTCAGTTGAGCCATCCTCAACCCAGAATGCCAAGCGAGCTTATTAAATATATTGGAAAAACTTATAATGCATGGCACATTGCACTAGCTTTGTTGGAAAGTCATGTTATGTTGTTCCCTAATGATTCCAAATGCTCCGAGTCTCTGGCTGAGCTCTATCGTTTGCTCAATGAAGAGGATATGAGATGTGGGCTGTGGAAGAAGAGATCAGTCACTGCAGAAACCCGGGCTGGCCTTTCTCTTGTTCAGCATGGCTATTGGCATCGTGCCCAAAGTCTCTTCTATCAAGCCATGGTGAAGGCAACTCAAGGAACATATAATAACACTGTGCCTAAGGCTGAGATGTGTCTATGGGAAGAGCAGTGGTTATACTGTGCTAGTCAACTGAGTCAATGGGAAGCACTTGCAGACTTTGGTAAGAGTGTTGAGAATTACGAAATTCTGCTTGACAGTCTTTGGAAATTGCCTGACTGGACATATATGAAGGAGCATGTCATTCCCAAAGCTCAAGTGGAAGAAACTCCAAAGCTTCGTCTAATTCAAGCATACTTTGCTCTTCATGATAAAAATACAAATGGTGTGGGGGATGCTGAGAATATGGTAGGTAAAGCTGTTGATCTTGCTCTAGAACAATGGTGGCAGCTGCCTGAAATGTCTGTTCATTCCAGAATTCCTCTTCTGCAGCAATTCCAACAAATAGTTGAAGTTCAAGAGTCAGCTAGGATTCTAATAGATATTTCCAATGGAAATAAACTCTCAGGAAATTCGGTGGTTGGTGTGCAAGGGAACCTTTATGCTGATCTGAAGGACATCCTTGAGACATGGAGACTTAGAACCCCAAATGAATGGGATAATATGTCTGTTTGGTATGATTTGCTTCAGTGGAGGAATGAAATGTACAACTCTGTCATTGATGCTTTCAAAGATTTTGGTGCCACAAATTCAGCACTTCATCATCTAGGTTACCGTGACAAAGCCTGGACTGTAAACAGGCTTGCTCACATTGCTCGTAAGCAAGGCCTTTTTGATGTCTGTGTCACCATACTTGAAAAATTATACGGCCATTCAACTATGGAAGTGCAGGTAGGATATCTGGTCATCTGTAGTGAGGATTATCTGATTTTTTTCATTATCTGTACATTTTTAATTATGAGCCTAACCATTGGGGGTCGCTTTACATTTTGTTCTGATCATTTTGACATAAAAACCATCTGGCAAGTTCAGTTTTTTTTATTAATCTGTATGTTATTTGTACATAATAGGAGTTCTTAATAATTATATATGTACAGCATTAACATACCTTTTTTTATTTTCACAGTACGTTTTATTTGACTGTATTGAACTCTGAAATTTGAGAACTTGTGTAGATTTTATCTGATATGCTCTTTGTCAAGTATTTACAGGAAGCGTTTGTTAAGATTACCGAACAAGCAAAGGCATACCTAGAAAGTAAGGGAGAACTTACAAGTGGTATTAATCTGATCAACAGCACTAATCTAGAGTATTTTCCTGCAAAGCATAAGGCTGAAATTTTCCGTCTGAAAGGGGATTTCTTGTTAAAATTGAATGATTCCGAGTCTACTAATGTTGCTTATTCAAATGCCATTAGTCTTTTCAAAAACTTGCCTAAAGGATGGATAAGCTGGGGAGACTACTGTGATATGGTAATTAGTATCTGTTTTTCACGTTATTTTCTATGACTGATCTAGTATTAACTAAGTTTTGTACTGTCTGTCATCTACTTCAAATAGGCTTACAGAGAAACTCATGAAGAGATTTGGTTGGAATATGCTGTCAGCTGCTTTTTGCAAGGTATAAAATTTGGTGTGTCCAATTCAAGAAGCCATCTTGCTCGTGTGCTTTATCTTCTTAGCTTTGATACTTCTAATGAGCCTGTTGGAAGGGCATTTGATAAGTACTATGAACAAATACCACATTGGGTTTGGCTCTCTTGGATTCCACAGCTCTTACTCTCTCTTCAGAGGACCGAAGCTCCTCACTGTAAACTTGTTCTTATGAAGATTGCAACGTTGTATCCTCAGGTGAGTGTTTCCATAATTGCATTTGTTTATTGCACATTATGTTGATCCTAAATTATTACAAGTTTCTTCTCCTGAATTTCAGGCTCTGTATTATTGGTTACGTACATACTTACTGGAACGACGTGATGTGGCGAATAAATCTGAACTTGGTAGGATTGCAATGGCTCAACAAAGAACACAACAGAGTGTTTCTGGTACTAGTACTGGTTCTCTTGGTGGGTTGGCTGATGGAAATGCAAGAGTACAGGGTCCAGGAGGGAGTAACTTGCCATCTGATATTCAAGCTCACCAAGGCTCCCAGCCTGCAAGTGGAATTGGATCTCATGATGGTGGAAACTCACACGGGCAAGAACCTGAAAGGTCTACAAGTGTAGAAAGCAACATGCACAATGGAAATGACCAACCTTTGCAGCAAGGTTCTGCAAACCTCAATGAAGGTAGTCAAAACACTTTAAGACGTGCTGCTGGTGCTTTAGGTTTTGTGGCTTCAGCTGCGAGTGCTTTTGATGCTGCAAAAGATATAATGGAGGCACTTAGGGGCAAGCATGCTAATTTGGCTAGTGAACTCGAGGTCATCATCTTCCACACTTTTTAAGTTGTTTTTCTTCGTTTAAAGTCTATGCTATTCAACCTCACCATCTTCATTCACCCTTTCTTCCTGTTGCATGCGTAAAACCATTGCTGCTAGCACTTAGGAATAGCGATGAGATAATTATACACATTTATTGAATGGAGCTATTAATCAATGTAGCAAAGTAAACATAAAGGAGTACACCATGGACAAAGCCACATGAAAAAGGACAGTAGATAATTTTTATATACTTGGATTTGTAGCAAAATTGTCTACTTGTTTGGTACTTCCTGGAAGCTCGTCTTTCATGTTTATGTGGATTGAACTAGCACAGGAGTTAAAACGATTTTTATACAACTATGTTGTGAATTGTGCCATTGTATCTGAAAATAAAATCTGCATTACATGTTGCGTAAACTAGATGTTACTTGGATTATTATAACAAAATCTTTATTTCACAGATCTTGCTAACTGAAATTGGTTCAAGGTTTGTCACTCTTCCTGAAGAGAGACTTCTGGCAGTGGTTAATGCTTTGCTTCATCGCTGCTATAAATATCCAACAGCTACAACCGCTGAAGTTCCTCAGTCTCTCAAGAAAGAACTCTCTGGTGTTTGTAGAGCTTGCTTTTCTGCTGACGCTGTGAATAAGCATGTTGATTTTGTGAGGGAGTACAAACAGGATTTCGAACGAGATCTTGATCCAGAAAGCACTGCCACTTTTCCATCTACCCTCTCTCAATTGACTGAGCGGTTGAAACACTGGAAAAATGTTCTTCAAAGCAATGTTGAGGATCGGTTTCCAGCAGTATTAAAGCTGGAAGAAGAAAGCAAGGTATTGCGGGACTTCCATGTCATTGATGTTGAAGTTCCAGGGCAATATTTCACTGATCAGGTAACTGATTCTGAATTGTTTATTTCCAAAAAGTTGCCAAAGTTTGAATTTTTGTCGCACTACAATATATTACAGAATTGATATTTCATTAAACTAACCCCGAGTTTACCCCGGGGAGTGTTTGGTGCATCCCATACTGATTCCTATTTATTCTGTTCCAGGAAATTGCACCAGATCATACTGTTAAGTTGGATAGGGTTGCGGCAGATATTCCAATTGTGCGGAGGCATGGTAGCAGTTTTCGCCGTTTGACACTAATTGGTTCTGATGGCTCCCAACGTCATTTTATTGTTCAGACATCTTTGACTCCCAATGCTAGAAGTGATGAGCGCATATTGCAGCTTTTCCGTGTGATGAACCAAATGTTTGAGAAGCACAAGGAATCAAGACGCCGTCACATATGCATTCACACACCCATAATTATTCCTGTTTGGTCTCAGGTTAAATTAATTTTCCTAGTTCATTATTGTATCTTTTCACTAATTTTTAGATTGATGGAACCATGGTCTTGATTGCAACCAAGAAAGACTATCAACTCAAGACAACAATTGAAACTTTTACCTGCCTAAAGTATCCTCTAATTTTACATGAATTTTTGTATGGACAGGTTCGCATGGTGGAAGATGATTTGATGTATAGTACTTTCCTTGAGGTCTATGAGAATCATTGTGCAAGGAATGACCGTGAGGCAGATCTTCCAATAACCTATTTCAAGGAGCAGTTGAACCAAGCTATCTCCGGCCAAATCTCACCAGAAGCTGTTGTTGATCTTCGTCTGCAAGCCTATAATGAGATAACGAAAAATCTTGTTAATGACAACATTTTTTCACAGTATATGTATAAAACACTACCGAGTGGCAACCATAGTTGGGCTTTCAAGAAGCAATTTGCCGTCCAGTTAGCCCTTTCAAGTTTCATGTCTTTTATGCTACAAATTGGTGGGAGGTCTCCGAATAAGATTTTGTTTGCAAAGAACACTGGAAAAATATTCCAAACTGATTTTCATCCTGCATATGATGCAAATGGGTTGATTGAGTTTAACGAACCAGTCCCATTTAGACTGACAAGGAATATGCAAGCCTTCTTCTCCCATGGCGTGGAAGGCCTAATCGTATCTTCAATGTGTGCAGCTGCGCAGGCTGTGGCTTCACCTAAGGTAAGAACTGAGCGTTCATACATAAACTTGAATTCTCTTCAATATTTTGATGTTACTTCAATGCAATACTTCCAAATTGATCTGTTAAATTATTGGTATTACAGCAAAGTCAGCACCTGTGGCATCATCTAGCTATGTTTTTCCGCGATGAGCTACTGTCTTGGTCTTGGAGAAGGCCCCTTGGGATGCCCATGGCCTCTATGGCTGCAGGTGGTACCATGAGCCCAGTTGACTTCAAGCAAAAAGTTATCACAAATGTGGAACATGTTATTACGAGGGTTAAGGGAATCGCTCCTCAAAATTTTTCTGAAGAGGTAGCAAGCAACTAAACAAAATTGCGTTCTCTTCTGAGTGTTCTGAAATTACTTTTCCTTTCATTTAATTTAGTTAGAAATTCCACTACAATTGATGTTCTGGAACGTAGTATTTAAAATACTTTTTGAGAATTTTTAACTATATCTATCCCAAGTTTCTACCTATTTAGTGTTATTTTATGCTGCCTGCTATTTTAATTTATAGTATTTACGTTTTTTTTTATGTAGGAGGAGAATGTTATGGATCCACCACAACCTGTGCAGAGGGGTGTTACTGAATTGGTTGAAGCTGCCTTGAACCCTAGGAACTTGTGCATGATGGATCCAACGTGGCATCCCTGGTTTTAAGTTCTGATGGTAGTCTTCTTTTCTTGAAAAGTAACAGCACTGTAAATATGTGTACATATTCCAGATTTGTAGAGCTGTGATAGCTATTATGTTGAATCCAATTGTTAAATGACTATATATTAGGTCTCATTTTTCTTCTGCTATAGGTTAGAGCTATACACAGTAGAGTATTAGTTACAGGAGCATGATGAGGTACCCACATGTATAATTAAGTGGTCATTGATTTGTAGAAGACATTTGTATACATCTGTGAATCATTGAGTAAATGACTGTTTAAAATGTGTTCAGAATTAACCTGTTACTTTTATTATTTATCTATATATTATTAAAATTTATCTTTATGTAATTCTCTATATGAAAAAAATGCTAAAATAATAAAAAGTATATAAATTATAAAAGTTAATACTTTTGTCGTGTATAGTTTAACTAAAACATGGATAAATTGTTATAATATTAAGAAAAGTTTGATTGATGTTTGATTGAATTCGGAAAAATTACTTTTCTTAAATGAAAAGTTTTTCAAGAATTTTTATCCACACTACCATGATAAATTGAATTATCAAATAATCTATGAATTAAATTATGATAAAGAAGAATAAGAGAGGATTTTTTTTTTCTTTTTAGATGGTTAACCTAAAAACAAAGAGATGTGGTTGACCAAATAATGAAGGTTGTTGTGTCAAACTTCTAATTTTTTTTTTAAAATATATAAATTACTTTCAGCTCCCATTACATGAAAAATATATATTTTTTTTAAATAATAATTTTTTAAAAATATAAATTTTTTTTGTACTTAATTGTTTAATAATGATAAATTTATTTGATAATGAAAATTGAAAAGTTAAGTTATTATTTAAATTATTTAAATTTATTTTGTTAATATTATAAAAATGAATTTATTTAAATGCGTTAGAAATTTTGTTTCCAATAATTTCTTTAAATTAAAATTTAAAATAAATATTAAAAATATCATTTACTAAAATGATAAAAAAAATTCATAAATTCAAATTAGAAAAAAATATATATATCTAAAAAATATCTAAGAGACATACTAAATTATGCAATTAATATTATTTAATAGCCTCAATAAATATATAAAAAAAAAGATTAAAAAATAATTTTTCATAATGTTAATTTTAAAAAATGGAAAAAGTAAATTTGTTCCCAAAAAATTTAATTCTACTTTTTTAATGAAAGTGAGTGCTTTGGACAAAATTTCGTATTCTAATACCATATACTCTTTAATAAGTACTAACTGAGTTTCATATTTTGTGACTAGAATTATTTTTTAAAAGTCAGATTAACTATTTCAGTTGATTTATGTGTTTCCTATTTTATTTCTAAATGTAACATTAAAACTTAACCAAAACCAATGACAACAAATGAATTTAAATAAAATCATACAGTTCATATAAAATTTGGATTTGAATAACAAATTAGATGAGAAATCGATATATCAAATTACTATCTACTTTAAAATCAAACCATTCAAATTAGAGAAGCAAATAAAGATAAAATCAGTTATAAGGAAAAAAATTTGAAACTACTGTTTTTTTTTTTTAAATACTGATTAATATCAGAAGTGAATTGATTAAGTTGAATTTAAATATGAAACTTATAACAAAATCATTCAATAAAGTGGCACACTTTACTTTGGGTTTGGACCACTAAAGTGTGGTAACTAGCTTCTCAATTTCCCATATTAAAATCCAAAGAATACTCCATCAAAACAACAAGAATCAAAACAAAAGTTTCTCTTCTTCCTATAAATGTCATTCACATTGTAAAATTTCACCAATATGCCAAAAAAGTTCATCCAAGAATCATAAAGAAGATTTTCCCTCCTCTTCTTCGTCATCATAAAAGCGCAAGTGTTTCCCTTTCGGGGTTGGCAATCCTTTCAAACACAGTATGTTAGGTGAAGAATCATTCTGAGCACATTTCTCTTCCACCTCCTCTTTCACAATCTCATTATCATCACTGTCGTATATAAACCTTGTGTGTTTACCTTCAAACTTCGGAGCCATTCCTTCATTCATGTTAATCCTGTTCAAACCTTCACAGAGTTCATCAAGTACTATCCCTCCTTTAATGTTCTCTATATAATCTTCTTTATCTTCAGCTATTTTTCCCTCATCTTCATCTTGGATGCTTGCATTGGTCTGCATTGACCACATAGAATCATCATCATCATCATCTGTGAAGGAGCTACTAACCAGCTCAGAGAAACATTCTTCTGACGCATTTGAATCTGGTGATTTGTCTGAGAAGTCAAGTAAAAGGGACCTGCTTATCACACTCTTTTCAGATTCAAAGTTCTCTTGATTCACCACCACCTATCACCAAAGTTATGACACAAGATTAGTCGTAAAGATCAAGTAATTAGGAAGGGTCAAAGTAATTTTTATTTTCTGTCATGTCTCATACTTTAGAATTTGTCGAAGAACCACTTGAATTTTTCTTAATTTTCTACAAATATGTAAAAATAAAACACATAAATTGATATTAAAGTCACAAATTTGCAAATTAAAAACAAAACCTTTGAATACACATTTTTCAATCATGAGTTTAACATGTTTGATGTAGATTGTTTTAGAAAAAACAAACCTTTTTTTCTTTTTCGTCACATTGGGAGAACATTGGGAGATGAAGTTTTAAAAAATAAGCTGCAATTTCTTAGAAAGTAAGTTCAACCAAAACAAATGTGCTAGTTTATTGGTTATCTTGTCTATTCAGTTGTAAAAACAACATATTCTTGGCATTTTCCTTTGGTAAAGACTCGACGAACCTGAGGAACAAGGGGTTGTTGGAAAACATCAGAAGGAGTGACTGAAGCCAAACCAGAAATATTCTGAGTTTCAGACGCATTGACGGGAATGGGTGCAAGAAGTTCCGAGCTTTCAAGCGAGAACTTGGTAATCTCAACTTCCTCTTCCACTTTAAGCAAAAGGGTCTTCACTTGACCCCTCAGCAAGTCTTCCCCTGACCCTGGCGTGTTCTTCATTCTGCTTCCGCTCTGCTTCGCCAATGGAGTATCAAGAATTACCCCATTGGCGAGTCCCACAATTGGGGAATCATTTGTTATGTCTATTAATGCAGATGAATTCCATTGTTGCCCCCTTGATTTTGAAGCTGACACGTTTTTTCCAGAATCTTCAATCTTTCCTAGAAAAAAAAATGAATGAACGGTCATTTTGGTTGAGCTTAAAGGAGAAAAAAAATGAAAAATTAACAGTCAGTGGAACAAGAAAAAATCACTCACTGGAAACTGTGGTGGAGGGGTTATGTGTCGGTACTGTTCTGGTGGATAATGGGGTCTCCATTGAAAATAATAACCTAATAATACTTTGCACAGAAAAAATAGTAGTAATTGCACTGCACAGAACAGAGTAGTAGTGAGGGTTTATAAGAAAACAGAATGAATATGATGATGGATGAGGAAGTAGCCGTTAGTTTCTGCCTTTTGATTTATGGGCCTTTATTGGGCTGATACGGGTCTACAATGGGCCTCGGCTTTACCGTCCTTTTCTAACGGTAAGAGGAACGTTGTGCTTGTTTATTTGTAACATTAAACCCTGTAAATTCTGAAGAAATTTGTTTAGCAAAATAAATTAAAAATATCTGTTGTTTCTTATTTTATTAAAGAAAAAATGCGAGAAAAAAACTTTTGAAAAAATTCATTCCAAATAAAGGTTAAAACAAACACATTAGTGTGAATAATTAGAGTAATGATTGAGCAGCAAAGTGTGTTGTTAATTAGTTCTATCTCCAACCCTTCGTTGCATAATATAAGTCATTAGATTTGACTTTCGAACAGTTAGACTGCTAAAATAACATGGTTTCTATTGTGTTTACACGTGATTTAATTAATTGTTTTATTTTCTTTAAATAAGCTTCGGTAGATAATCTATTTCCTTTGTTATTTTCTAATGTTGTCTTATCTTTATGCGTAGAATATATAAAAATAAAGGTCTATAATATTATTATTTTAAAATTTTAGAGTAAAAATGATGTTAAATATTTTATATATATAATAGAACTACGATGTCAATTACTATAATCCTCTATAAATCCACGCTTTCTTCGTATTATAACAACCTATTAAAAAAAATCTCAGTTCATTGCACTTTTACGATTATTCATGTCTCAATATTGTGAATCTGTGACTACTGGCACCCAACCATAAGCACATGTGCAATAATAATACCTACCACCCACGAATCATATGAATATTGGTTATTAATTGGAAAAAGAACGATTACAATTAATTAGAAAAACAATTATTAATTTAATATATCCATTATTATTTACATATATGCTTGAAATATTAATTATTTGTTTAACAATTATAAATTTTCATTTCACTTTTCCAAAAAAAAAAAATCGAATCCCAAGATATGGGAGAATGAATATCTAGACACTGGACATTGATACATGAAAAACGACCATGGTTTTATGATGACTAAGCCAGCTAGATTATACAGTTTTGCTTCCTTCAACATGTGAATTAAATCCGTTCACACCAAGGTTGTCTCCTTTCTATATTTGCAGTAACATTAAGCACAAATCAAAAGCACGAGTTTTATTGACTTGGCAATAGCCAAAGGGCTTTTGGTCAACTTGACCCTATAATTATTATTTTTTATACAGGATCCCATCAACACGTTATTATGTCGAAAATATTTGTAAGACAAAATATTAATTTAATAAAAAAGCAACATAGTTTACTGATATATCAGTAAATTAAATAAATTAATACGAGAAGGAATGGAACACGAAGAGAATATTTAAAAAGAAATACAAGTGATAAAGCTAACCCACGTGTCTTTTCTTTATTGGCTCGTATATTTCCACGTTCTCTTTTAGGGGCAGACATTATTCAGTTTGGATGAATTTCTTTTTGGAAACTAAGTTAATTAATTTCAGTACTATATTAAAAGACAATAAACGGGTTAGTTGGTGTTTGGTTGCATCATTGCATTATGAGCACATGCTCTTAATATTTTGGAAATCAAATAGGTTATAAATGAATAATCTGTCTAACTTTTTAAAGGTAAACTTGGCAAATTGATACGTTGAAATTGAATCATTTATTTAAATGAATTAAATTTAAAAAAGAAAATTTGAGCTTTTATTACTAATTTTATTCTTAAAGTGTTTAAATTTAATAAATATCTTTCACGTAAAAAGATTAAAAAGAATGAAAGAATAATTGAACATAAAATAATAATTTTCAAGATAAAGTTATAATTTGGATAAATGACCAAATTCGCGTTATAAATGTATGGTGTGGTGATTTTAGTTTCCCAAAATAGTTTAATCATTAAAAGCTCCTAAATGTGGGGAAAATCACTTAATTTCGTCGTGTCGTGCAGGAAGATTTGGTAAGGTTACACTTATAAACACTTGGTTGTAAATATAAACATGTCAAATTGATAATAATTGAGATTAACTAAATTGGCAAAAATAAAGTTAGATATATTTTTTACTTTGCAAAGTGAATTTCCAAAAACTCTCATTTTACCTTTTACAGAGTAGGAAAAACACTGTCTTATTCTCTTTCCATTCCAGGTGATGAAGAAAAACGAAGAACCCATATCATTTGTAGTCACATGACATCTTCAAATGAGGATTCAAATTTTTCCTTTTATATTCTTTATAATCATCCAACAATTTATTGACTTGGTTTTTTTTTTTTTTTTAAACTATGTTACTTTAAAAAAAATTGGTTCGGTGTATTTTTTGTTGTTAGTTGTTGAAGGAGAAAGTAAATTGGGCTTTTGCATTTAAGTGTTGATGTTTTGGAAATGTGTTG
>Ga0209389_1000562_pt1 | contig 22699 bp, 18 predicted proteins | sample CowpearedBW_FD_187526 | JGI IMG/M metagenome (GOLD analysis project Ga0209389, IMG submission 187526) | Root nodule microbial communities of legume samples collected from California, USA - Cow pea red BW (SPAdes) (version 2) | ecosystem: Host-associated > Plants > Roots > Nodule | place: USA...
ATATATATATATATATATATATATATATATATATATATATATATATATATAATGTTTCTTATACAATAAAATAAGTTTTATAATAGATTAAAGGATTAAATATACTTTTGATCCCTTAAATAAAATTGGAGTTAGTCACCCCTCGAAAGTTTGACCCAATCTAGTCCTCCAACTTTATAAATGCGTATATTTAGTCATTTTAATTAAATTTTGTTAAGTTTAGTTGACGTTTCAAACATTTTTCATCATAACATGTGAGTTTTTTATATAGTTTGATACATTTTGGCTTCAGTGTTAATTAAGAAACTATCATGAAACACATCTGAAATGTCAAATAAACTTAACAAAATTTTATTTGGTTAGAAAGATTAACCACGTATTTCTAAAGTTAACGAACTAAATTAGGTTAAAGTTTTAAAAATGGACTAATTTCAATTTTCACTAAAAATTAAGAGATCAAAATATTTAATCCAAAATAAAATATAACATTCATAAATTATGGCTTAAAGAAATATTTTAAAATGACTTTTATATAATACAAGATTAAATATTTTATAATTTATATTTTTATTATAAATTTAAGATGAATTTTTATAATAGATCGAAAATGAAAAATATATTTAACTTTAAAAATATATCATACTTAATATTTCTTATGGATTTAATCAAATTAAATTTTATATTTAACTATTATTTCAAAAGTAATAAACTTTTCAATAGTATTTATTCCTTGGTGCATCCTCATAGCCAATTTTTCTTTTTTTTCATTTTAATTATTTGAAGATGGAAATACAAAATGGTGATTCATTTGTGTCCTTAGTTTTTTCCGCTGAGGAACAAGTCTCGCCCAAACTGCTAGATAGGTTCAGATAGAAATCGCCACTAGACAACCAAACACTGCCTCCCCAAAAGTTGAATCGGCACACAGAAAAAAGTTGAAATCCAATGTTCAACATTAGAATTGTTCTCGGTGTTGTCACGTTTCTGATTTTCAACCATGCGGAATCAGCTTCAGAACACAGTCTGCCTCGCGTTGTCACTCCACTTCCTGCGCCTAAGATAACCAACCTTCCTCAGGTCAGTTTTCAATTTCTTACGTTATTTTTTTCTTTTTTTAGAGTTCGATGGTTTTGGTTTGCTTGAGAAGGAAGCATGACTCGGTTCAGTAACAGTTTCAAGGACAGCACAAGGAGAGTTTGTACTGGGGAACGTATCGTCCTCAGGTCTATCTGGGAGTTCGTGCCAGGTTCATTCTTACAAACTCTCAAGCCAAACAGTTTTTTGTTTAATATTTAAAATTAATATTGTAGTTATATTTACTGTGAAAGCACCTTGGTTTCCGTGTCTGGTAAGAAGAGTATAATTTAAAAAATTAAAATAGGAGTTAAATATATTTTGATTTTTAGATAATAAAAATTAGAATTAATTATTTTTTTAAATTTTTATTTAATTCAGTATCTCAACTTTAAAAATATGTGAACATAATTTTTTAAATAAATTTTGTTAAATTTATTTGACATTTTAAATGTATTTCTCAATTAATATTGAAACGAAGATATGCCAAACAATATAAATAACTCAAATATTATCATGCAAAATGTATTTGAAATGTTAAATAAATTTAATACAATTTGGTTAAAAATAATTAAGTTCATGTATTTCTACAAATGAGAGACTAAATTGATCCAAAATTTTAAAGATAGACTAATTCCAATTTTCGTAAAAGTAAAAGGACCAAATAAACCTTTAAAATAAAACTAACAATGTGAGGATAAAAATTGAGAAATATTTTTAGTAGAAGGATAACATTTTTTTAAGACCGACATATATTTTATCAAATAAAAAATTGATTTTAATTTAATTTATGTAATTAATAAAGAGATTCTCCTTTTGTAATAGTAATTACATAATTGAGTATAGAACTTGGTTATAGAAACGAGATTCAGACATACACAAATATAAAATCATAGAATAGTCGTAGTCTTACACAATTAAGTTTCTACAAAGTCTTATATAAAACATCTCCATATTTTACATCAACAACCATCAGACTATGATGTATGCTACAAAAATTTTATATTATGTACATCCATCAAACCAAGGAAACAAACACTATATTGAGGCGCATTTATCCGACTGTTATCACCATTAGCTCCTAAAACATTTGTTATTTATGCCAAAATGACGATCATCGCAAAGGAAAAGAAAATACAACCATAAGCAAAAGAGGATAAGTTAATGCTAACATGAACATACATAGACAATTTATCACTTAATATCTCACCCAATTCAAAACATAACATTTAGTCATCACACCATTCATAAATACCTAAGAAAAATATAATACTAGATTTGATATCCAGATTTATACATTGACTCGGACTCCAGAAGTCGTGCATCTGTCGTCAAATGAAATTGAAATCCATAAAACTTCAAGTGTTACAAACCAATAATAAAACCTGGTTTCCCCCTCCTCATGGCAGGATAAATTCTCTATAACTTAAAAGAAACGAAGTCCATAACTCAAAGACTAGCTATAGAAATCTCCTTAACTTTTCACCACCAAGACTCCATCCTCTACATTAGTCTAGTGGAATATAAGGATGACTTCACAAAAGGCATCCCTACTCAATGCACAACACTAACTAACTTACCATACCATTCCTCCTTAGGAAAAATATGGCCATGCAACCAAAATATACATACAAAACAACATGTCTTATCCCTTTATATTAAATAACATCCTTGAAACATTTCATAGTTTTGATACTCCTTAATCATTTCCTCGTCATCTATATTTTTCATAACACATATCCAATTTATATAAATAAAATTATTTCATCACATTGGCATGCCTTATTTTTGCATATATCACATTCATTTATCATTCCCAAAACAAATACTTTTATATCAAGATCAACCCACAACAATAATGAGAACATACTGACTCATCATATAAAAATACTATTCTTAAAAGAGAAACATAAAATATTATGCAATCATGAAAAATTAATTGGTCTAACTACAAACTTTAAAACAACATCCCACCAATCAAAGTAACCATTCATGTGTCTAGGACCTATGTTAAAAATTCTAGCTTGATCTAACGGTTAACGAAGCAGGAATCCCATTTTTTCGAAGATGATGCAAACTAGAAAACATGGTGGCGCCCAACACTGTAAAAGTAGCGATAAACACACAACTTTACGTACAATTCCAGCTAACTCATTTTAGTTCAGAAATCTATAACTCTAGGCTCAATACCATAACTCTCATACACAAACAACTATGAAACAGAAATCAATAAGCAATTAAATAAAATTAGCTTCCCTCTCCTTAACCAAGGATGTTTCCCTCAAACAAGGATTTCTCTAAAACACCAAAACACACAGGATGCCCTTGACAAACAACAATAACCTTCGTTAGAGTTTTAAGACTACCATTAGGATCAGAGAGCAACAAGAGCCACCAAGGTCAACATTGAGTCACATGCACTACTCTAGAAGTCACATGCGACTCAAGACCTAAAATACCTAAAAAGGAGCAAAACAATAACTTACTCTATTTAACTTTTTGATATGTGAATTTTGTGGAACTTCTTACTAGGAACAATCCTCTGGTTAGACTAATGTCAAAAACTAAGAGAAAAGGCAGAAAGAACTCGATAAATAATGTTTAGAGAAAATGTGATTTTTATAAAAATGAAATTTTCTTATTAAAAACTTTTATATAATTTAACCTTTTATTATTAAAATATTGAAATGTTATTTTTTACAAAGAGCACCACCGCTCTAAAGCCATTTTATAGATTCTCACACCTTTTAGTATGAACAATTTTTTTCATTTTAATTTTTAAATAAATAATTTTTTAAATTTAAATAAATATTCATAATAAGCAAAATTATTTAATAATAAAATAATTACCTATAATAGAATTATAAAAATATTTATTTTTGTAATTTTATTTTTATAAAATTCATTTTATAATATAATAATATTTTTTATTTTAATATTTAAAGTTATTTTATAATTTAATATTTTTTGTTTTTATAATTTTTTATATTGATAATTTTTTTGGTATAATAAAAAAAGTAAACAGACTCATGTGATTCCCCTAGAAAAATATAAGAGTATTTAAATAAAAATAACAAGAAAAAATTTATGATTGCTTGAAAGATAAAAATTCTATTTAAAATGATAAAAATAGTTATGTCAAATTGTATGATATTTAATAGATAAGTAATTATTAAAAAATATTAGAATATTTCATTTATTTAAGCGGTTTAATAAAATTAATTTTAATAATGAAACTACAAAAACTGAAACTTTTTGGTTTAATTGATTTTATATTTAAATTAGTTAATCACTTGAGATGAAATTCAAAACGTTTAATATTGATAACTTTGTCAAATTAATAACTTGATAATTATTAATTACTTTTCTTATTTTGAAAGCTTTAAGGCTTACCTCCCTGTGCTTGTTTTAGATATGACTGATTTTGGAGAAACTTTTTAAGGTTAAAAACATTTAGTTTAAGAAATTTTATAGAAGCAATCATTCTAGCTTTGTTTTTACTTTTGGTTGTGGTGTGTTGATTGTATTTCAGGACTCCAAAATCTTTGATTGCTGGATTGATGTGGATTGTAGTGAAGAATAGCAAATATCACTTGCGGCATGTGTGCAAACATGAAGATGACCTAAGTACTTATGGTTGGACTAAGCACAATGGACGTGATTTTGGACATCAAGTGCTGCTTGACCAGGGCGTGGCATTAACTACTGCCTTTTTAAAATCTAAAGAGGAAGGCAGTGGCTATGGAGGGGATTGGGCAATTCGAATTAGTGTGCAAGCTGATAAGTGGGTGATGTTACCAACTTCATAGCACTTTCATGCATTCACGCCACAGCATTTTGTTCCTAGTTTTTCCTTATACAGGTTATCTTTAATTGTTTTACCACTAGTCTTTGTTCTTGTCCAACTTCAGGTCCAAGTGGAATGAGGAATTTGGAACAGGTGCCCATCTTTTTTTCTATATAGCAGACGAAGGTGCTAATGCTCTAAATTTAAGTAGACAAAACTTAAACACTCTTGAGGATTCTTTACTGGCATCTGGGTCTCATGCGGACATTGGAGACTGGCAGCTTCATCTGAAATCAATGGTAATGCTTGCTTGGAAATAGTGCATGGTCGAATGTTATTTTTTGTGCAACTCGTACTTGTATTGTATTCTTTGGAGACCTGTAATTTAATTTCTTATGCCTGGTAATAACCGGTTATTCTCTTCCATGTATTTTTTTTTTTTCTTTTTTAGGATGATTTGGAGCTGCATTATTCTGGATTTCGCACTCCTCATTTTCACAATTTGTCTGATCTTGTCGAGGAAAATCTTTCATCACAAGTATGTTAGGGTTTTCAGTTCAATTTTTCTAATGAGGCTAATGCTTAGCATTTGTGGTTGTCGAGGTTAGTATTTATTTATTTTGGGTCTTGCCTTCATATCTCCACATTTTGTGCTGTCTTAGTAGATAAGAAAGAATGCTCCACCGCTGCTATCTGACTCATCGGATGATTCTCCAAATGTATTAGTTTTTCAGGTAATATATACAATTTAATTGATATGGAAGCGTATTAGGCAAGAAAATAAAAGTATCCTGAGAAAGATTGGAACTTTCTTTATTGGAGAATTCTTCTCTGAAATAACTATTTCCATGATGAGAAGATAAACCTGAATGGTTGATTACAGATGTCCAAGACTTGAGATCCTAGTCTCTCCTCGACTAGCAAATTTCTCAAAAACGAACCCCTTTCCCTTCCTACATTCTCTTTATATCAGTATAACTTCATAACTAAGTTATAACTAATTTTCCTTGTTACAAAGTCTCATTAACAGAGGCAGGCCCACAAGAATTGGGCGTAACTCTACATCCCTTCCCATATGGTTTTTCTATCATATGCACTTCTCATTCTTTATTCATGCTACAGATTATTGGTGGATTTTCTTTCACAACAGATGTTATATTTATTTCTGGAACTCATTCAGAAAGTTCAAGAGTGGAAGAGCGTGTCAGTAGTCTTTCAGGTTTTATTCCACTTCTCTAGAGTGTTTATCCAAAATATGCTTTCATGTATAAGAAGCGCAAATTTTAGTTCTTTACTTGTTGCAAGAATGTTGAAAATATATACTTTAACTATATGTAAATTTGAATTTAAATGAGATAATTTTTTTGTTTCAAATTTTAAAATACTCTTTAGACATAGAGAAAGATATTATGTTACTGTGTAGATTTAGAAAATTAATATTAAGATATTGTTATTAGTGTATTGTTTCGAAATATGCTGGGATGGATAGCCCGTGCAGAAAAATTTCTGAAGTGCAGAACGTTAATGAAGCGGAAAAATTACGTTTGGCTCTTAAGTGCATGGAGGAGAACGCAAATCATTGGTTTAAGTTTTGGTGCCACAAGACCAAGAACTTGGGAGGATTTCACATCTGTATTGAGTTTAAGATTTGGTGGTAGGGAACGCAGTACCGTATATGAAAAATTAGAAGTTATATGACAACATGAAAAGGTTGAAGATTACATCCAGGAGTTTGAATTATTGGTGTCGCATGTTCCTCGAACATGAAAAGATCTGGGGTATTTCTTTGTGGGGTTCCAACCAAACATTCGAAATCAGATTTGTCCACATAATCCAAAGGACCTCACTAGAGTAATGTAAATTGCTCGCGTGGAGGAAACTATGCATGGATCGCATAATACATCTAATTTTTGGTATCATGGAATAAGTGCGATGGTATCATGAGTTGAAATCTTCAATAACACCAATAATACGCAAGTTTCAAATGGCATGGACAGCACTTCGAGGGTGAGAACACTGGCCAGCACACAAGGATCAAGAATAAGAGGATGGTGTTTTCATTGTGCAGGAGCCAGCAGTTCAAGACACCGTTGTCCAGAGAAAATTTTAGGAGTAATAATCTTGGCTGAAGATGAGGATTCAAGAGACATGAGAGTATATGGAGAAAAATCAGGAGGAGAATTTTGATCAAGATTGTCATTATATGGACTTATCCATTTTTTCTGCAGGATGACCCAATCTCACTTTATAAATATGCAGGGAGAAGTGAGGGGAAGATCCGTGTTGGTTTTGATCGATAGCGGGGTAAGTCACAACATCATTTCCTCAAATTTGGTGTGGTTACATGGTCTACAAGTGGGAACAGCTCCATTTTACAATGTAAGACTTGGAGATGGACAACGTAAGCAAACACAAGGTTGTTCCAGGATGCAGAAGTGTAGCTGGAAGAATACAGGGTCAAGGAAACTTTTTTTTTGTTTGAGCTAGGAGGAATATATTTGATCTTAAGGGTAACATGGTTGGCAACATTAGAAGATGTTAAGATGAATTAGAGGACTTTATCCATGAATTTCTGCATACAAGGCCGACAGATCATATGAAGTTGTTTCCATCATATGGGGAAGGAAAAATGCTGAACTTTTGGTAGGAGATGAAGAGAAGAACAACTTATCTGAAAAGTAGTGAAAAGAATTGGGAATTATTCTAAAAAATTTTGAAAGGGATGCCACCTTACATGGATGTTGATCACAAAAATTCTGATCAAATCTGGAGTAGACCGAGTGAATGTGAGGCGTTATCGATACCCACATCTATTAAAAATTGAAATCAAAGGTCAGGTCAGGTGGGGAAAATGCTGAAATCGGACTTTTAGAAGGCAATTAAGATGTCAGATTATGTCTTGTGTTTTTATAGAGGAATTGTTAGGGGAAACCCTATGCCTGTCTTTAAATCTACCCTAAAACCAAATCATTTCTATAACTTGTCCTGATTCAGTGTGTTTATTTCTGTTGTTCGACAATTTTTGGTTTATCGCAGGGTCCTTTTGCATTAAACATTATGCATGTAAAGACAATGGGACTACTTTTTACTGAACTTGTAGAATATTTTATTCTGATTAACATTAACTTGCGAAATGCTAAGTATATGTGTAAATCTTGTTTTGTTCTCGATGTTAGGAACCTCATTGTACAATCAACTGAAATATAAAGAGAAAGCATTTGATGAAAAGTTTGAAGAAATTTTCAATTTAGAAGAGAAGGTACTAAGTTCTTTGTCCTTTGACTTATTTATGTTTTGTATTAAGCTATCTGTCGTATTGAATTATCCATAATTGTTGTTTCGTCTTTTGATGCGCTATGAATCTCGGAAGTTAAATTTAATTAAATAAATTCGTTCAGAAGTTTATCTTAAAAATGAATTCTTTATCGTAGTAGTGAATTTCCAGGTGGATTCAGAATCCATATCTGTTGGTAAGGCAGCTGTGGGAAACTTATTAGGTGGCATCGGCTACTTCTATGGTCAGTCAAAAATTGCTGTTTCAAGAACCGACAATGTAAGTTTCTTTAGTAGTTTAGTCTATTATTTATAGTTCTTATGGAAGATTTTTCCCAGGCCACCCCTTAACTGCATATCACTTGACACGAATATTATCGTAATATTTCGTGTGCTTATTTACAACTTTGTAAAATTAAAGATGAGAGAAAAAGTGCAATTCTATTCTATTCTCGGAACATAAAACCCGAAGAACATCGATAAGAGAGGAAATTTTATGGAAGAAAGGTTCTGACACAATTACTTGATTGTAGTTTTACAAGAAAATAGTCTATTGAATCCAACCTTTTGTTACTGAATTAAGAATCTGATTCTATAGAATATTGTTGCGACAATTTGCTAGCGAAGGCTGTATTTATAAACGCAATGGTATTGTGCAGAACATTGTTTGTGAAATTTCTTGGGATTATGGTTCTTTTATCCAACTCGATTAATCTCTGGAATGATTTTTCAGCTCCGAGATCATGTTAATTATATATCATATTGGCCTGCTGAGCTTTACACAGCAATACCATGTCGACCTTCCTTTCCAAGAGGATTTTTATGGGATGAAGGTTTTCATCAACTTATAATCTGGTGAGTGTTTGGTGCAAATAGTATCCTTTATGAGCATCACTATCATTTCTCTTGTTTGAAATTCAGTTAAGTTCATGTCTGCATTTTCTTGACTGCATAAGGCTTACTGGTATTGTTTACAAACAAATAATGTGTGATATTTAAATATGCTCTATTTGATCTTGTGCACACTAACCAGGCGTTGGGATATCCATATTTCACTGGACATCATTGGACACTGGTTAGATTTGATGAATGCTGATGGATGGATACCTCGTGAACAAATTCTCGGAGATGAAGCACTGAGGTGTAGTTCAAAACATTTAGTTTAAGTTTTTAGGTGTTCTAATGAGTTTAGATTCTTCTTCACTTGCATGCAGCCGGGTCCCTGAGGAATATGTTCCTCAGCATCCTACTAATGGAAATCCTCCAACTCTGTTTTTAGCATTAAGCGGTACCTTTTCTCTTTTCCCTTTTCTCTTTTCCCTTTTTCTACTGTCCCTTTTCTAGTTATAGCGATCCCTATTTCTTTCAAGAAAATGAGTCTTTATTTCAAAAAGAGGTTTGCGTATATTATTCATAAGACATGATTTTATTATTTTATCTTTTTTTTTTTTATGAAATATTGTTAATGTTTTACTGTATTAAGTATTTAAGATGGTAGATGTCAAAAAAATCTGTACATGTAAGTATTTACAAATAAAACTTGTAATGGATAGGCAATGGATATTATAAATAGATACTTGAGGATAAAAATTACAAGTATTTTATATATCCACATGTTAACGAGACCGATACGGGTATCATAGATACCCGTACCCAATATATTCTAATTCAAATTAAAAAATTTTAAAAACATAATTAAAACATTAACACATTGATTTTGAATGTGTTATTTTTTATTAATTGGTTTTAAAAAATTCACATTTCTTTGTAAACTGTCATTCAACACTATTTAAATTTAAATGAGTTATTTGTACTTTGTTTGAAATTTATAAATATTATCTATTGTATTTTTATTTGAATTTATGTAAGTACCTGTATAACGGATATCCATATGGATATGATACCGGCATGAGACGGATATCTATTTAGCGTGTACGGTACAAAATAATTACTACATATTCATATCTTACCCGCCCTATTCATATTCCTAGATAAGATGATTGCAATTATACTATTATTAATTAGATACTTTAATATTATTTTAATTATTTTAGCTATTATATTATTTAGCATATTTATTTTACTACTTCAGGGGTATACGTTGTTTTATTTTTATTATTTTTCGTTCTATATTGTGTATTTTCAAAGCTATTTTTACTTTTTTTTCCTAAATATCTTTTGTCCATTCAGAGCTTTGTTATTTTACTTATTTTAAATTTGAAGAGAAATATGATCAAATATAATATAAAATTAATAATAAATACTTATAATGTGAAAAATAGAAAATATATAAGTAAATAAATTTAATTGATCTATAAATAAAAAGCTATAAATTAATTAGCAACTAAAATTACAAGTACCCTTAAAATATATTTTATCAGTAAAAAATTTAAATTTTTATAAAAATCTTTTATATAGATAACTAGATCCGTCATTTTTACATTTTTCAAGCTACTTTTCACTTGGAATTTAAATGAACTAACACCTAGTAAAGATTGCTAGGTGATAAATATTATAAAAATAAAATAAAATAAATTGATCTAAAATTTAATTTGTAAAAAATTTCTTCTTTATAAATTGGTTTTAACTGATGAAAAAGTTTATTTATTTATTATTTTTTATTTTTTCTCTAAGAAATAGTTATAGGCAACTTCATCCAAACATATCTTTTAATTTAATCAGTTATAGTAAATTTTTATTCTAATTTCATCCAAGCATAGCTTAAAGCTTAAACCCTTTCAGCTACTACATACAGTTTCAACTTCTAACTTTCGAACTAAGTTAGCTAAAGATCTTTTGAGAATATCTAGATAGCCTTAGGTGTTTCTGAGTAATAACTTTATGGAGACCGTTTGAGAATTTATATGAAGTACATTATATCAATAAACATTACTTTGGGTCGGAAAATGTTATTACTTGTTGAAAATATTGATGCTGCTGAAAAGAGGAAACTTTTTTATGCTTTGTAAATCATATGCAGCACGAAGATTTAAGAGAAGAATATGAAAGTTATCGCCCCCTCATTTACACAGTCACAGTTCGTAGTAGGGAACAAGATTTTATTTATTTGTTTATTTATTTATGTAAGTGTTTTTTTGTAGAGATAATAAATGGCTTGAAGAATAATGAGTTTACTGCAATGGATAAAACTGACATCCTTGTATTCCTGGACCGTGCCTTTGTTCGATTAGAAGCATGGTTCCAATGGTTCCATACAACTCAATCAGGTATGCTCTATAAATGCACCTATGTTCTGATTTTGCACGGTTAAAATTATTTTTTTAATCTTTTAAATAATTATTATAAAAAATTAATTAGATCTCTAACTTTTAATGTAGTCTTTTAATTTTATAAAATAATTTAATTTGATATTTTTGTTTTTCGTTATATTAATGGTAGATTTTCGTTAAAATTAATATACCACATCATTTCATCGACCAATCTAAATATTCAACATATAAAGAAAAAATCTAATTAAATTAATTTAATAATTAAAGAACTAAATTGAATTAAATAAGAAAATAAGGGATATCATTGAAATGTTTTATGAAGTTAGATGAGGAAAATAGGAATTTAACCGACATGGTTTGTTTGGGAACTTCCATTCCCTTCTTTTACTGTTACCAGGGAAACAGATGAGCAGCTACTACTGGCATGGACGGGACAATAAGACCATATATGAATTAAATCCCAAGGTTCTATTCTACATGCATTCTTTTTGCCCTGTACTTGTGTGCAAGAGTTCCCTGTCCATAATGAAGACACATGAAAGTAACAAACATTATTTCTGACATTTCCAGACCCTGTCCTCTGGATTTGATGATTATCCGCGTGCTTCACACCCAACTGCTGACGAACGCCATGTGGATCTTAGATGTTGGATACTACTTGCAGCAGAATGTTTGCATTCCATTGAAGAGTTATTGTATAAAGAAACTAAACCTGGCATGGTATGAATTCGAATAATAAATTCAACAATACTGTAATAATGCATTCTGAATTTTAGATATCAAGTAGCCTAAATGTACGCAGCAGAAAGTTAAATCACCTAAGTTAATTGATATATTTAATGAAATGAATTACGCAGAATTATGGTTCCACTGCCCAATTGCTATCAGATATCGAGTTACTGAACCAGGTATTTTACCTTCGCTCCCTCTCTCCCTTTCTTCGGAGTTGTTGCAATTTGTTGTGTGTTGGTGATACAGTATAGTTGAATATGAGCAAATAGTGAATATCATTCTCCTTTCGCAATTTACAGATGCATTTTGATGATGCATATGGAGCTTATTTTGACTTTGGGAATCATACAGAAAAGGTAAACTGTGTAGTTGTTTATGCATAATGTTGCAAGGTTAACAATGCATGGGTCCTTGTTAATGTCTAGAAAATTGAGATATTGTTCACGTGCTAGGTTCAACTTAAATGGAAAGATGTGGATATAGGACACAACCATGCTGATCGCCAACTTGTCAGGGATGTTTTAGAGAGGCCTGTGTTGAGATTGGTTCCTCACATTGGTTATGTTAGCCTATTCCCATTCATGGGGAAGATCATTCCATCTGTAAGTAATGATCCTATCATCAATATTATGAATTTTTATGCCAAGAATTATGAATATTTTGTTACCACCATCTCATTCAGGGATCATGGATTCTGGAAAAGCAGCTTCAACTCATTTCAAATGATAGCCTCTTTTGGACTGACTATGGACTACGATCGCTTGCCACCACAAGGTGTACAAGTTATGCTCAAATGTATCTTTAATGGATTTAGTTGAGTGATCTTATTCAGCATATGTTGATTATGGTGAACCCAAACCTAATTGCTTTTCACAGCTCCTTGTATATGAAATTCAACTCAGAGTCTGAGGGCCCATATTGGAGAGGTCAAATTTGGATGAACATAAATTACAGAATTCTTTCAGCGCTCCACCATTACTCCAAAGGTAATATGAACAGATCAGGCCTAGACAAAATATCTGCAAATATTTCACTGCATTCATTCATATCTTTTTATGAACTTTGTAGAGAATGGACCATATCAGGACAGAGCCAAAGCTATCTACAAACAATTGAGAAGCAATTTAATTAGGTATCAGTAGCATTGTAATCTTGTTTACAGATATGGGTTGGTTTTCAAAAATAATTTCTATCTTAATGCAGAAATATAGTACGCAATTATAAAGAGACTGGATTTTTATGGGAACAGTATGATCAGAATAGCGGGGAGGGAAAAGGGTCGCATCCATTTACTGGCTGGACATCTCTTGTTGTATTAGTCATGGCGGAAGAATATGACAGAGTTTAGCACATTATCCAATTCTCATAATGCTATCATACTGCAACAAAGCATTATAAACCTCCACCAATCCCCTTGGTGAGTAATGAATAATGTACTCATCATATGATTAGAACATGCTTAGCCCTCTCGATAACGGCCAAAATACTGTCCAATCTTTTGTTCCAATAGCAAACTTGGCAAATGTATTCTTGGTATAAATATAGTGTACGTACTTGTAAAGAAGTATGTTCATGTTTCAAATTATGTGATGTGAACTTTTGAAGTATTAAACTTTTTCTACATGGATACTAATGTTTGTTATCAACTATCTTTATCTATTGAACAAAAAATAGACACAATCTCTTCAAACATTCGGTACTCATCATCTATCACAAATTGTATTTTCAAAACGTAACTCGTAGTTTACTTTTATAATCTTATAATAGAAAACTAATGTTAAAGCAAAGTTCAACATCGCTCTAGTTTTGATTAAGTGTTTGTTAGCACAAAAATACGAAGCATAAAGATTCTTTGATTGAAAGAACAAATTGTGAAAAAGAGTTGATCATGTAAACCCCAAGTGTTTTATCTAATAGACTTTGCAACACATTACAATTTTCACAATGAAATATTCAACGAACAAAAAGTGTACACGGACTTCAACCTTACATTATACCTGATCAAAATATTGCTGAAGATTATTATTGTGTTACTACTGCCTAGATAACTCATAAAGCATAAGTTTGCTCAAGATGTCTTGGGATAATAAGAGCTAAAGTTGTTTTATTTCAACAATCGTCTTGGCACAAGCTTATGTTAACTCTAGTTTTTACAATCTTTGTTTTTACTTCATTTTGAGTGAAAAGTTTTCTAACTTAGTATTGATAAGTAATATCAGCTATCAAGTACGACTAGCTATTAAAATGTTGCTTAAAAGGAGATTGACATTTAATGCTACATGAAACATATTTAATCCACCCTTTCGTTCACATTCATTTAACAAAATAATATGAAATTATCTAATTTCGAAAGCTTTCAATAGTTAAAAAGAGATTTGCAATGACTCCTTCTTCTAAATTCTATATAAGGTTATCTTTTTGAAGAAAAAGATAGTGAAGTGATCAATTAGAGCAACACAAAGTTGAGATTGAAATTTTTAAAGAGAAGGACATGCATATATAAATAGCTAAAAAACTACAGATATATTAAAAAGTTGGTTAAAATACATATATTTGGTCCATATTTCGTTCAATTGGTCAATTTAGTCTTAATATATATTTTTTTGTTAAATTAGGTTCTAATTTTCGTCAATTTTATTAAATTTGGTCTTTTCTTGCTAATGTCTTTTAAATAATTAACGATAATGAGTAGTAACTGTCATGTGGTTTTTTTTTTAAATGTTCACGTGTTAATCCAACGGCATGTCACGTGTCAACCCTACAATGTCCCATGTGTCAAATTTAATGTTTTATATTAAATTTGGTTCTTATGTTAGTTTTTTTTTTCAATTTACTCCTACTTTTTTTGTTAAAATGAAACAATTTTATTCCTCTCCACCAAATATAATTTTATTTAAATGTGACAATTATGTTTTTATTAGAATTCACATTTTTGTTAAATATTTTTTATTTAGGATTACAATTAGTTTAAATTTAGAAAAAAAAATTTAAAAATGATGATTAATATCACTGATCTAAAATTTTAAGAGGCTAAAAATTGTTTAATCACAATCTGAAAATTTTAAAAAACACACCTAATTTTACCATTATTTGATTTGATTACGAAATTAAGGATGAATGTTTTGAGAGATGAAATTAAGAGGTTAGTTTGTTGCATGTTTCAACTAGTGCACCGGATGTTTACATTTGTAAAAAAAGGAAAGTATTAATGTCATCTGTAAGAAAGAAAAAAACAAACAAACTGAGAACTGGATGTCTATATCCAGTAGAGTCTAGAGTTTAGAAAAAAATAAATGAGTAAATACCATATATTAATATTCGTAGGAGACAAAAGAAAATTCAAATAAGGAACCGGATGTCGTAAATAAAATTTGGGGGTGAGGCTCAATTATTGTGTATTAATTAAGTGAGAAAAAGAGTAAATTTATTTTAACCGATGACAAAATAGGAATTTAAAAATAGTGTGGGATGTAAGAGAACTGATCGGAGGTGTAGGAAGAAACCCTTTGAGCCCAATCAACACTCCACGGCCATGTCCATTAACAATGAAGTCACCGGTCTTCTCCCTTCCGAACACCACTGTTACCATACACTGGCCAAAATCACCTAGTCATACCAAAACATCTGCTACGCTATTACTCCCTCCATTTGAACTCCAAATTCCTAGGCATGCAGTAGCATGAATCTCTGATCCGCGGAAAATGACCGGAAGTGGAAGAACCGCCGTTCGGAGCAGAGCGAAGTCCCTCTCTGACGCCGATTCTCGTCGAGAAAGGAGACCTCTGTTGAATCGGCGTCAGAGAGGAAGCAAATACGGAAGCTCCATTCCGATATTCAATACTGCCAATCTCAAAGTGGTGCTCGGCATATGCTTCGTGGCATTCTTCACCATCTTCTTTATGATCCGCCACCTAACGAATTCCGCAACAGAACCGAAGCTTCCTCGCGCCGTTACGCCATTTCCCGCGCCAAAGATAATGGACCTACCTCAGGTCAACTTTCTACTTCTCCGTTGTTGTTTTTTTCGATTCTTAGAATTTTGATGATTTTGGTGTACACGGAGATAGTAGAATGACGTGGTTTGGTGACAGTTTCAAGGCGAGCACAAGGAGAGTTTGTATTGGGGAACTTATCGGCCTCACACGTATTTTGGGATTCGTGCCAGGTATGATTTTTAACTTCTGTGAATTCAGGCGTAGTTATTTTGGAAAAAGTATGTTCTTGAGGTGCGTTTTTTATTATTGAAAGATAAAAATACCGGGTATATGCAGACTCTTTGCTTTATTTTATTTGCGCAGAAATGGAGTTATGAAAGTAGATAGATTATTTTGGTAGTAAAGGCTTGTAGTGTTAAAGGTGTGCAGTCTGAATATATTTCGAGTTGGGTATAATTTGAATGATCTGTGCAGGGAAATTGCCCATCACCCAGAAATATTGTGCCAAATTATGGCTTAGATTGTGTTCAGGATGTCAGTGTCCGCACCATTTGATTGAGAAAGCAAGCATTCTCACTTTTTTGTGTGGTTGGTGGTGGTGTTTCTATTCAGGACTCCCAAATCTTTGATGGCTGGATTAATGTGGATTGGTGTGAAGGATGGCAGATATCATTTGCGGCATGTCTGCAGACATGAGGATGACCTGAGTACTTATGGTTGGACAAAGCACAATGGACGTGATTTTGGACATCAAGTACTTGTTGACCATGGCATGACCTTGACTACAAGGTTTTTAAAATCAAAAGTAGAAGACAGTGGTTATGGAGGGGATTGGGCAGTTCAAATTAATGTGGGAATTGACAAGTGAGTGATGTTATCAACTTCAAATCACTTTTCATGTGTACTGCTGCAGAACAATTTTTTTTTTGTAGTTTTTCTTACTGCATTGTAACGCTACCTGGTACCCTTCTTAATTTTGAGTTACTTGTAATTTTTCGTTTGACATATTTCCTGAATTAACTATAACACATTTCCCAATATCCTAATGAGCAGTAACTTGGTTCTTAATTTTACTGCTGAAGTTTTTCTTTTCATTGTTTTAGTCTCTGCATGCTTTGCTTTATTTAGTTATCTATTGAGTGCTTTTGTTCTTTTGGTCCAATCTCAGGTCTAAGTGGAATGAAGAATTTGGCAAAGGTGCTCAGCTCTTCTTCTATTTGGCTGATGAAGCTGGTAATGCTCTAGATGTAAGCAGAGAAAACTTGAACATTCATGAAGATTCTTTGCTTGCAACTGGCAGTCGGGGAGATATTGGAGATTGGAAGCTACATTTAAAATCCATGGTGATAATGGGAATTAGTGTGATGATTGAGTTTCAAGATTTTGTAACTTGTATTACCATTGGATATTTGTGGTTCACTGCTTGTGATTTATTTACGCATCCTTAAAGAGTGTTTCCTTCTTTCAAACAATTTAAAAATATTTGAACCTGTTATTTGTTTTCAAATGCTTTATAATTTTCAGGATGATTTGGAACTGCATTATTCAGGATTTCGCACACCTCACTTTCACAATTTGTCTGATCTTGTTGAGGAAAATCTTGCATCACAAGTAGGTTATCGTATTTCAATTCAATTTATTTGATTATCTACTTTTCATGTAATGCAAGAATGTGGTCATCTTTGACATCTTTGCTCATGTACATGTTTTAGTAGATACATAAGCATGCTCGGCTGCAGCTATCTGACTCATTAGATGATGCTCCAAATGTGTTAGTTTTTCAGGTAAATATACCATGTACACTTTCTACTACCTGATTAACATTTTTAAAGTTTGATTTATGAGACTCTCTTTATCTGTCTCACCCACCCACCCACCTACACTGACATATCTCTGACTACTATTGAAAACTTCTTTCCTGTAGTTACACTTTGTTTGTTCTGATTTTAGTGTTGTGCTTCAGATTATTGGTGGATTTCCTTTCGCAACAGATATTGTACTAATCACTGGAACTGATATAGAAAGTTCTCAAGAAGAGCGTGTCAGTATGCTTACAGGTTTTACTGCACTTCTTTACAGTGTGCAAAATCTGGCATGTATATTTGTGTGTGCATTCATGAAAAAAGGAGAAAAATCCAGTTCTTTACATTGATGTAGGAGTTGGTCATTGCTTTGGAAACCTGCTTCTCATGTTGATGGACATTGTTGGGGTTGTTTATAGAGCAGTGTGGCTAATTGTATCTGTTAATGTAATGGCTGAGATTTGGAAGACATGTCTACTTTACTTTAAAAAGCTTTTGGTTTGTCTTGTAGGCACTTTTCTTGTTTAAATGTTTTGTAATTTAATTCAAAGTGGACTAGGCTACTCTTACTAAATTTATAGAATATTTTATTCTAATTGACATTAGGATGCTACGTGCTCGTGTGTAATTTCTTTGTTATTCTGCTGAATATTAGGTACCTCACTTTCCAATCAACTGAAATATAAAGAACAGGAGTTTGACCAAAAGTTTGAGAAAATCTTCAATTTGGCCGAGAAGGTACTAGTTGTCTTTCCATTATATATATATATATATATATATATATATATATATATATATATATAATTCTTTCAATTTCAAAATTTTAGTGCCAATTTAAAGAACTTAACAACTTATTTTGACTTATCTTTTGAAATAAGCACTTGTGTATGTAAGTTTTTTGGGAAGCTTGTGTAAATAACTTGTCTTGATAAGTGATTTATAGCTTATTTTAATATTCTCTCCAGAATATTATGAAAGCAACCTTTCAATATATATGAAAACAGTTTAAATCTATTTCCTCTTCACTAGTGCTTGTTAGTACTTATTAAATAAGCCCTTGATTAAGTTTATTTAGCCAAATGAACCTTATTCTTCGATATTTGTCTTTTGATTTGTTCTGAATATCTAAAATTTCATTTGATTGAGTACATTTATTTGGAAACTTATCCTCAATAGAAATTAATTCTTTATACTTAAAGTGGATTTCCAGGTAGATTCTGAATCCATATCTGTTGCTAAGGCCGCCATTGGAAACTTATTAGGTGGCATCGGCTACTTCTATGGCCAGTCAAAAATTGCTCTTTCAAGAATCCTTAATGTGAGTTACTTTAATTTTTTATTAGTCCTTAAGTTCTAACTGAAATGCATGCCCGCCATCAGTATTGTTAAGTTGACATGTGACTATTATCATAAATGTGGAAGTTTTGTTTCATGTGTTTCATTTTCTGTCGGTTGAGAAGACATTTTAGGGATAAGAAAAAAAGAAGTAGAAGAACAGAGGATTGCAAACTAACAAAAAGGATTCTGGCTAAATTAAATTCTTCATTTGCGTCCATAAATGAATTAATGCTTACTGAAAACCTAGACAAACTAATTAACTAGGAAATCACGCTACTTATCATCAAAGAATTTACTTTGAAGCAGATATTATCTGAACACTGTTAGATTTCTCAAAAGAGTGAAAGCTATTTTATTGTAACGCCAGCACAAAAACATTATCCATGAAATTATGTCTCTAACCATAAACTTCTTAACAGCATACATTGTACCATGCCCAGTAGCCAGCCTTGTCCTTCTTATCTAATCTCGTAGAATGCTCAAATTGGATTGAATGTTCCAAGTTCTTCTTACAAACTTCACAATTCACCTGTACTATGAAAGATTAAATGTTATGAATGAATTTAGGGAGTGTAAAAAAATGGAAAAAACCTCTACAGGTTTTATGAAAAGAAAAACCTAAATGGGGAAACCTAAATTTAAGGATTTACTCCAATTTTATTATTAATTTTGTCCAAATGAAAGAGGTTAGCTTAGATGGGATCTTAGACTTCAAGAGGTAATAAAAAATATCTGTTTGAACAATCGGAGATTGGATAAAGAAGTTAAAATATTATTTCAAGTGTAGGACTTTGAAGTCTAAATCCTTGTCGGTGTCAATGAATTTAGAACTAGAACAAGACTTAAACTAATAAGAAATTTCAACCTGAAAGCTCCTGCAGAAGTAGTTGACTGGGATAAGAAGGAAAGTTGTTTGCTTTATAAAAAGTAGAAGGAAAAAAATATTTAATGGGTGATCCTGATAAGTACCCAAGTGCTTTGAGAACCCAACCTCAAAAACTAGCTATTAAGGGGGTAGAAGCAAACGTATGTACTCCACTGAACATCCCATACTACTTGATGTTGCACTTAGGCATTTCATAGTAACCAAGTCCATATCATAGCATTGACCCTAAAAGCCAACGTATTATCAGTTTTCACTCTATTACACTTTACTCAGAGACACTTCATTCAACTTCCTCTTTGGTGGAAACACAATGTAGGTAGGCTTTAGGAGATATCCTCAACCAGATTTGATTCCCATTCATAAACACCCAAATGTTTAGGGAACATGCCCTCAAAACTAGCTATCAAGGTGGAAGAACCAAACACTCAAATAGTCCACCGAGCATCTACTGAGCATCTCACACTACTCGTTGTGGGAGTCACACCCCCCATAATAACCAAGTCCCAATGAAATTCCCTGCCAGAATCTTTACTAATCTGAAAGCAAGAACAATCTCCAAATCTAAAAGGCATTTTACAAGTGAAGGAAAATTCTTAAGCACAAGCATTGGGTTTTTTTCCTTTGCAGCTTAGAGAAGATGTCAATTACATATCATATTGGCCTACTGAGCTTTACACAGCTGTACCAAGTCGATCTTTCTTTCCAAGAGGATTTTTGTGGGATGAAGGTTTTCATCAACTTATAATCTGGTTAGTTTTTTTAACTAACATCCTTCATGTCCTTCATCATCATGTTTATTCTTTTCTTGTTTGAAATTTTTATTAAGTGATGATAATGCTGTATTTTCTTGGTTGCACAAGACTTAACAATAAATTACATGTGATCTAAAAATATGCTTTATTTTCACTTGTTTGCATTAACCAGGCGTTGGGATATTCATATCTCGTTGGATATCATTGGACATTGGTTAGATTTGATGAATGTAGATGGATGGATTCCACGTGAGCAAATTCTGGGGGCTGAATCACTGAGGTGTGGTAGTATTAAACATTTATTCAAATAATTGCTGTATATATCAAGTTATGAGCAGTACCATTGACATACATTCTTCTGTACTTGTAGTCGGGTCCCTGAGGAATTTGTTCCTCAACATCCAACAAATGGAAACCCTCCAACTCTGTTTTTAGCATTAAATGGTATATGCTAACGTTCCTTTTCTATATGCCCTTCTTATATATCATTCTCTTCTAGTTATGAGAAATCTTCTTTCAAAAGAAAGGCTAGAGATTGGTTGCCATTATTAAGTTCAAGCAAGCCATAGCTTGAGTCCAAGTTGCATGTGACAGTTTTCCCCTTTCATTGAGGGGAAAACGTTCATTGAGGGTTTCCAACAAATGGAAACCCTCCAACTCTGTTTTTAGCATTAAATGGTATATGCTAACGTTCCTTTTCTATATGCCCTTCTTATATTATCATTCTCTTCTAGTTATGAGAAATCTTTTTTCAAAAGAAAGGCTAGAGATTGGTTGCCATTATTAAGTTCAAGCAAGCCATAGGTTGAGTCCAAGTTGCATGTGACAGTTTTCCCCTTTCATTGAGGGATGATATTAACGACTTTCTTGCTTGGTTATTTTTTGCCCTTCTGTGTCAATATATGTGTAACTCTTGTTTAACATTCCTAATTTAAATTTTGCATTATGCATAAGTGATCTGAGTTTGATGATACTTGAGATGTTTCTAGGTAATAAATTTATGGAGATAGTTTGACAATGTATATAAAGTACATATTATACCTATTAAATCTCAGTTTTGATCAGAAGCACGAGAAATGTTCATCTGGTGATTTTGAGCTAGGTTAAAAATGTTTTTGTAGATATAATTAGCGGCTTGAAAAATAACGAATTTACTGCAATGGATGGAAGTAAAATCTCTCTATTCCTGGAACGTGCCTTTGTTCGATTGGAAGCATGGTTCCATTGGTTTAATACAACTCAATCAGGTATAAGACTAAATACATATGCTGTCTGCTTGGGCACTCAAAATAGTTAGATTCTTTTTTACCTTTTCATTATTATTATCATCTCTTTTTAATACAGGGAAACAGATGAGCAGCTACTATTGGCATGGACGAGACAATAGGACAATGCGTGAAATAAATCCCAAGGCAATATGCATCCTCAGTATTTTGAGTTTTAAATTTCAGCACTCACTTGTCTTCAATTTCATTCAGAACTAGATATGTAGCTTAGTGGATTTACTTGCTCAAAACAATTACTAGCATGGTTTAAAGGAGGATAATGTTTAGACAACCACAAATGTGATAAATAGTATTACAACAGGACAAAATCCTACTTAAGCATAGGAGGTGGAAACATGGTTGCTCTAGAGTTCTTACCAGTTTAGGCTATTGATGGTCCATCTTAAAGAGTGCAATAGGACACTATTTTTCTGAAATACTAAATAATAAAGAATGCACGTGTCTCTCTCTTCAATCATGCATCACATTAACTGTATAAGCAATGTCTGGTCTCATATGTGATAAATAAATGAGTTTTGTTACCAGTATCTGATATTGAGTTTCTTTCTTTCTTTTTTTTTTTTTTTTTTTTTTTTTTTTTTTTTTTTTTTTTTTTTTTTTTTTT
>Ga0209389_1000564_pt1 | contig 22687 bp, 18 predicted proteins | sample CowpearedBW_FD_187526 | JGI IMG/M metagenome (GOLD analysis project Ga0209389, IMG submission 187526) | Root nodule microbial communities of legume samples collected from California, USA - Cow pea red BW (SPAdes) (version 2) | ecosystem: Host-associated > Plants > Roots > Nodule | place: USA...
ATAATCATGTAGCGAAATGATTTGTTCATAGACAAAAACCAAGGGGAGTGAATTGGTTTATTAATAAAGTTAATACTTAAAATTTTTTTTTTCCAAAATTTATCGTTTAAATTAAAGTCTTAGTTCCTTTAAATGTAAGTGCAGATAATTAAAGAGTATAAAGAAGAAGATCAACACTGATATTTATACTGGTTCAGATTAAAAGACTCTACGTTCAGTTGTTAATCTCTTAAACAAAGAGATTAACTTAATCACTATAATAATTACATTACAATAAAAGTTTAGAAAATACTTCTCTTGAAGACAAAGAGATGAAGAAATACTTCCTTTGAATCACACAAAGGATGACCAACTTTCTTAGCAACAACAACAACGTCCAATCTCCCAAGAACCCACTTAGGAAAAGTTATCACTCTCACACTAGACTTTTCAAAGCAATTTTTAAGAATGCTCACAGAAACACTTTGCAGTCACAACACTTGAACAATGATTCTTAAAAAGGTAAATTCGAAGTTTGAATGCAGTTATTTAAGTAGAGTCTCAAAAATTAAGTCAAGCAACTGAACAGACAAGTTCAAAATTGCCAGAGATAATCAATTATTATAAGTGATAATCGATTATTGCATTGCGTTTTCTAAAAACAAAAGTTTGAGCTAATAATCAATTGTTCCAGTGAGCTTTCTGAAAAATGAACACAACTTAGGATAATCAATTATCTTAAGTGATAATCGAATTTTACAAAAATAAAAGAATCCCATAAATATTTAGAGTTGGTTGTTGTTTCTAAGTTAATTTAAACTACTTAAAATATAATTAACTTATTACAAGAAAACTTTAAACATCAATTAACTTGTCTTCAAATTATCTTCCGATATTTGCTAGAGATCGTTTGTCATCATCAAAATCTCTTTAACTTAAATCTTCTTCTTTTGCCAACAATCTCCCTTTTTTAATGATGATAAAAACAAAGTGTTTAAAACATATGTAATATATGCATTTAAGAAACTTACATAGAGAATAATTAAATAAGTTAATTTCAATGTTTACTTTAAACTTTTCTCCCTTTTTTTATCATTAGATAAAAGGTGCTTATGATAGAAACTCTTCCTAAATTAGATAACCATATAAGAATAGATAACTCAAGTGAGAAATGATTATTCTAAAACTTGATTAAAGAACAATTTATTGACCATCAATTCATTGTTACAAACAGCATAGCAAGCACACTCCCCTTAAAACTCAAAACTCAGTACTCATGTCATCATCATGATTGAATTTCTCATCAAACCTATTTTTTAGATTTGATACCCTAGAATCAAGCCCTCTAATCAACCTAGGAACTTCGTCATGACTAGAAGTTAAAAAAAGAAATAATTCTTTAAGTCTTCTATTCATGTTTAAGATATTTTCTTTTAAGGAGAAAGAGGACCCAACAATGACACTAGAAGAGCCAACATTGGTGTCAAGGACAAGATCAGTAGGAGGAATTTCTTCTTCATTTTCATACCAGGGTATCTCATCTTTGTGCATATATTGATCCCCAAGGCAGATAAATTTCCTTTGCTTTAATGAATTGTCTAATATTTTATTTGCATCTATGGTTTAGTGAACTTATTCATAAGATAATTTCATGCTTTTATACTTACAATTCTAGAGATAAGTAGGGAGTACGATGGAGGATATTGAGGGAGACACGTGGCTTTGGACATTGTATCTAAAATCACATTTGGCTAGTTAATGGGAATATGGTTTAACAACACATATATGACCAGGAGGTCTGCTTCACTATACTGAGTGTGATTTGTTCCCCGAGGACACAAAATCCACACAATCAGATAGTGAATAAGTCGTCCATCCACTTTTAGACGTCATGTTATTGTAATTGAGCAGTTGAATAATTTGTTAATGGACAAAAATCAAGAGGGGATTAAATTGGTTTATTAATAAAATTAATACTTTTAAATTTTTCTCAAAATTTACGGTTTAAATTAAAGCCTCAGTTCTTTTAATGCAAGAGTAGATAAATTAAAGAGATAAGGGAGAAGATTCAACACATATATTTATACTGATTGAGATCAAAAGACCCTACGTTGGGTTGTTAATCTCTTTAAACAAAGAGATTAACTTAATCACTATAAAAATCAGAGTACAATCAGATTAAAAGGAATAAGGAACAGAAAACACATCTCTTAAAGACAGAAGAGATGAAGAAATATTTACTTTGAATCACAGAGAACAAATCAGCTTTCTTAGTAACAACAGTAACACCCAATCTCCCAAGAACCCCCTTAGGAAAAGTTGTCACTCTACCCACATTAGGCTTTCAAAGCTATTTTAAGAACACCTAGAGAAACTCTTTGCAGTCACAACACTAAAAATCTGGTTCTCAAAAAGGTAAGTTTACAAGTGAAAAGGTGTTCTATTTAAAGCCATTCGAAATCTAGGTCTAGTAGTTGAAAAGGAAAATCCAAAATTGTCAGGGATAATCAATTATCACTTATGATAATTGATTATTCCAGTGTGTTTTCTAAAAAAAATGAGCAAATAGTCAATTATCTTGGATAATCGATTGTTCCAGTGAGTTTTTGAAAAAGTGAACATAACTTAAGATAATCGATTATCCTAAGTGATAATAGATTATCACAACGAAATTTGCAATTAACTTATTTACAAGTAAAAGGATCTAGAAAGATTAAGAGCTTTGCTGTTGATTCTAAGCTACTTCAAGATATGATTAACTTATTTACAAGAAGACTTTAAACATAAAAAACTTGTCTTCAAATTAACTTCCAAATTGCTTGAGATTCTTTGTCATCGTCAAAGTTTTCCACTTTTACCAACAATCTCCCACTCTTTGATGATGATCAAAACAATATGTTTAAAGTATCTGGAATGTTTTGTGGTTAGAAGTCTTACAAAGAGAATAGTTAAATAAGTTAATTTAAATGTTTTCTTTAAACTTTTCTCCCCATGTTTTAATCATTAGGGAAAAAAATCATTGCTCATAAAGAAATTCCCTCTCAATTAGATAATCATAAAAGAACAAATAACTCAGAAAAAAAAAATCCTTGATTAAAGAACAACAACATTGATCATTAATTTATTTAAAACAAACAAATAATACTGGTACCTCCTCCCCTTAAAATTCAATACTCATGTCATCATCTTCATCATCATGAGTAAATTCTTGATAAAATCTATTTTCTAGATTTGAGACTCTAGAATCAAGCCCTTTAATTAATCCAATAACCTCTTCTTGTCGGGCAGTTGAAAGAAGAAAAAATTCTTAAAGTCTTTTGTTCATGTTTAGAATGTTTTCTTCTAAAGAAGAGGAGGAGCCACCAGCCCCACTAGAAGAACCAATATTGGTGTCAATAGGGGGAACAAGATCAATAGGAGGATTTTCTTCTTCTTCATTGTTATATTGTGGTATATCATCTTTGTGAGTGTATGAGTCTCCAAGACGAATGAACTTCATCTATTTCAAGGAGTTATCTGAAATTTTGTTTGCATTTGTGGAGCAATGAAATTGTTCATCAAATGTGTTTATGCCTTTGTACTCACAAATTCGAGAGATAAGCAAGGAGTATAGTAATGGATATTGAGGAAGACACTTTGCTTTGAGCATTGTATCTAAAATGACGCTTGGCTAGTTCATAGGAATGTGGTTCAGCAAAGCATATTTGATCATGAGGTTAGCTTCATTGCACTAAGCATGATTTATGCCTTGAGGACATAAGATCCAAACAACTAAATAATGGGGAAGACGTTCATCCACTTTTAGAGGTCCTACAAGTAGTTATTTGCCCATCTCTTGGTAAGTTTTTCAGAGAAAGGACCTATAAGCAAAGATTTTGTTAAACCCATCAATTCTAGTAGTCAGAATAGGAAAAGTGTCGTCATGAATTGGAAACTTGGCAACATTTTCCCAGATATCATCGTCAAGAGGATATCCACTGCCTTTACTTTTTTGAAACAAACTCCATCTCTGAATCTATAGTTGTAATAGAAAACCCTTGTCAAATCAGGATAGAATGCCCCTTGCATTTTTGCAAAGAATTTTACTCCTTGTTCAGCGAGAAGAGTAGGAATCATAAATGCACGATTGGTAAACCATTGGGATTTGATGAATTTTGGGGTGATAAGAGGCTTGTCTTTCCAAAAAGTTATAAACTTTGATTTTCGTTCTTCATCGAAAATCCACCCCTCAATTGAAGCATTTCGTGTGGTAGGTTGAGTTGAACGTGAGCTAGTTCTTCTGAGAGTCGGACGAGATGCCTCTGTCATTGGATGCATAAGGATTTGAACAAAGAAGGAAATAGTGAAGAGAAGAAAGGAGTTTTTAGTGCTTTGAAAGGGACTAAAAAATTTTGGTGTTTTTGTGAGGGAACAATGTAATTCCTAGTCAAAATTTTATAGAGGAAGAGTGGCCAACAGTCAGATTCAAGTTTTCAAGAAAAATCTAGTCGTTACAATGACTAGTTTTCGAAAGCTATTTGCCCAACAACGTGTGATAATCGATTACCGTAAGGTGATAATTGATTATCGTTTCAATCTTTGAAAAACTAGAAAAATTTGATGAGCAGATAATCGATTGTTTTGAGTAAAAACCAGAAAAATTGACAACCAGCATAGTCAACATCAAAATAACCTAGTAAACTAGGGGAGGCTCCTGATGGATACCAGAGTCCAAAAGAAGTAGTTCCTTTTAAATATTTTAAAATTCTTTTTACTGTAATAAGATGTGATTTTTTAGGATTAGCCTGAAATCTAGCACACACACATACAACTTGCATAATATCACACTTATTCGTAGTAAAAACCGACTTCTTTCGAGGCTACTCTCCTCCCGCTAGAAATGTAATAATATATCGAGAGTCTAATCCCGTGGCCCCCTCCGGCCAAATCAGTTCATTTCGCTCTCAGCGATCGCTCTTCGTTTAGGACGGACGGATCGGTCTTTGCCTATGGGAATAAAGAACCTGGCCTTCGGGCAATTCATGTCTTTCTTTGATTTAGTACTACTTTAGTTTTTTAAAGGAAGATATTTTCTTTCCCTGCAATGTTATAGTGCGCTTGGTCAGTTTTCTTTCTATTCTTTTCCTCGATGCAGCTGGGCCATCCTGGACTTGACCCAGAGACCTCGTTCGTGAAGTAAATCATCGCACCTACAGTCCAAGCAATTGGGAGAGAATCAATAGATTCATATAGCAGAGAACCTATCATACCTCTACACATGGTTTGATTAACTTCCATACATGATTCATCTTTATCCAAATAACAAGATGTTCCTATAGGATTACTTGTTTCCTTAGCATTATCCATTCCAAATTTCTTAAGTACTTCAACAGTGATATGAAGATTCCATTTTCCATTTGCTTAATTTGCAGTCTTAAGAAGAATGTCAATTCTCTCATCATTGACATTTTAAACTCTCGTATTATACTTGCAAATCCTTCACACAAAGAATTATCAGTAGATCAAAAATTTATGTTATCTACGTAAATTTGAACCAGCTTTTCAAATTTATGTATGGCAAGTCACGGTTTAACCTATCCATTCTCGAATACCATGAGTGTGATACCAACTTTTCTAACAATAAAGTATGGCTAAAGCTTCTTACACCATATCAAATTTCACCTTTGTCCTTTTAAAAGCTTTTGGAAAATGTCTTCTGTAAAAAGATGCGTGATTGTTTGTCAGAAAAAAAATTCTAAAATTATTCATTGTGTTCTGAAAAAAAAATTCTTACATAATATCAAATTTTATCTTTGTCCCATCAAAAGTTTCTGGAAAATGTCTTCTACAAGGAGATGGGTGATTGATTTCCAGAAAAAAAAAATTCTTAAATTATTTATTGTGTTTTGGAATTTGTTTTTGCACCATATCAAATTTCATCTCTGTCTCATCAAAAGCTTCCAGAAAATATCTTTTGTGAAAAGAGAGGTGACCTATTTTCGGAAAAAAAAAATTGAAATATTTATGGTGTTTTGAAATGAAAATCTTGCACCATATCAAATTTTACCTTCGTCCCATTAAAAGCTTCTACAAAATGTCTTACATAAAAAGAGTGGTGATTGATTGTCAAAAAAGAAAAAATTTCATCAAAAAATGTTTCTGAAAAATGTATTTCGTAAAAAAAGGAGTGATTGATTGTCAGAAAAAAAATTAAAATATTGTGTTTTGAAGTAAAATTTTGCACTATATCAAATTTCACCTTCGTCCCATCAAAGGTTTTCCGAAAATGTCTTCCATAAGAATATGGGTGATTGATTTTCAGAAAAAAAAATTCTTAAATTTATTGTGTTTTTGAATTATTTTTTTCCATCATATCAAATAATTATGGTGTTTTGAAATAAAAATCTTGCACCATATCAAATTTTACCTTCGTTCCATTAAAGGCTTATACAAAATGTCTTCCACAAAAGGAGTGTTGATTGATTGTTAGGAAGAAAAATTTTCATGAAAAACTTTCGTAAAAAGATAGGCGATTGAATGTCGGAAAACAAAAAATTTCATAAAAAATTTCTGGAAAATGTATTTCGTACAAAGAGGAGTAATTGATTGTCGGAAAAAAAAAATTTGAAATATTTATTGTGTTCTGAAGTTAAAACCTTGCACTATATAAAATTTCACATTCGTCTAATAAAAAATTTCGAAAAATGTCTTCCGTAAGAAGATGTGTGATTGATTTTCAGAAAGAAAAAAAAAATCTTAACTTATTTGTTGTGTGTTGAATTTTTTTTTTACACCGCATCAAATTTCACCTTTGTCTCATCAAAAATTTCCAAAAAATATGTTATGTGAAAAGAGAGGTGATCGATGGTATGAGAAAATATTGGAAATATTTATGGATTTTTGAAATAAAAATTTTGCACGATATCAAATTTCACCTTCGTCCCATCAAAAGCTTCTACAAAACATCTTCCAAAAAAAAATGGTGATTGATTGTCAGAAAAGAAAAAATTCAATCAAAAGCTTTCGTAAAAATAGAGTCCATTAATTGTTGGAGGTGAAAAATTCCATTAAAAGTTTCTGAAAAATGTATTTTATAAGTGATTGATTGTTGGAAAAAAAATAATTTGAAATATTTATTATGTTCTAAATTAAAAACCTTGCACTATATAAAATTTCACATTCTTCTAATCAAAAGTTTTCGAAAAATGTCTTCCGTAAAAAGATGTGTGATTAGCTTCTAGAAAAAAAAGTCTTAAATTATTTATTGTGTTTCAGAATTTTTCTTTTCCATATCAAATTTCACCTCTATGTATTCAAAAGCTTCTAGAAAAAATTGAGGCCATTTATTGTTGGAAAAGAAAAAATTTCGTTAAAAGTTTATGGAAAATGTATTTCGTAAAAAGGGAGTGATTGATTGTCGAAAAAGAAATTTTGAAATATTTATTGCGTTCTGAAGTAAAACCTTCCACAATATCAAATTTCACATTTGTCCCATCAAAAGTTTTCGGAAAATGTCTTCTCTAAGAAGATGAGTGAATGATTTTCAGAAAAAAAAAATTCTTAAATTACTTATTGTGTTTTGGAATTTTTTTTGCATCATATCAAATTTCACCTCTGTCTCCTCAAAAGCTTCCAAAAAATGTCTTTTGTGAAAAGAGAGGTGATTGATTGTCGAAATAAAAAGTTTTGAAGTATTTATTGTCTTCTGAAATAAAAGTCTTGCATTATATCAAATTTCACCTTCGTCCCATCAAAAGCTTCTAGAAAATGTCTTCCATAAAAAGAGTTGTGATTGATTCTCATAGAAGAAAAAATTTCATCAAAAGTTGATGAAAAATGGATTTCGTAAAAGGAGGAGGAATTCATCGTCGAAAAAAAAAATCAATATTTATTGTGTTCTGAAGTAAAAACCTTGCACTATATCAAATTTCACCTTCGTCCCATCAAAATTTTTCGGAAAATGTCTTACGTAAGAAGATGGGTGATTGATTTACACAAAAAAAAAATTCTTAAATTATTTATTGTGTTTTGGAATTTTTTTTGCAAATATCAAATTTCACCTCCGTCTCATTAAAAGCTTCTAGAAAATGTCTTCCGTGAAAAGATAGGTGATCGATGGTTTGAAAAAATATTTGAAATATTTATGATGTTTTGAAATAAAAATCTTGCACCATATCAAATTTCACCTTTGTCCCATCAAAAGCTTCTAAACAATATTTTCCATAAAAAGAGTGTTATTGATTGTCAGAAAAGAAAAAATTCAATCAAAAGCTTTCATCAAAAGAGAGGTCATTGATTGTTGGAGATGAAAAATTCCATTAAAAGTTTCTGGAAAATGTATTTCGTAAAAAGAGATGTGATTGATTGTCGAAATTTTTTTTTTGAAATATTTATTGTGTTCTGAAGTAAAAATCTTGAACTATATAAATTTTTGACAATCCTCTAATCAAAAGTTTTCGAAAAATGTCTTTCGTAAGAAGAGGTGCAATTGATTTCCAGAAAAAAAAAATCTTAAATTATTTATTGTATTTTAAATTTTTTTTTTCGCACCATATCAAATTTCACCTCTGTCTCATCAAAAACTTCTAGAAAATGTCTTTTGTGAACGGACAGATGACGGATTGTCGGAAGAAAAATATTTTAAATATTTATCGTGTTTCAAAATAAAAATTTTGCACCATATCAAACTTCACCTTCGTCCCATTAAAGGCATCTACAAAATGTCTTCCATAAAAAGAGTGGTGATTCAATGTCGGAAAAGAAAAAATTTCATCAACAGCTTTCGTAAAAGGAGAGGCCATTAATTGTTGGAGATGAAAAATTCCATAAAAAATTTCTCGAAAATGTATTTCGTAAAAAGATATGTGATTGATTGTCAGAAAAAAAATTTCAAATATTTATTGTGTTCTGAAGTAAAAATCTTGCACTATATAAATTTCTAAGAATCCTCTAATTAAAAGTTTTCGAAAAATGTCTTCCGTAAAAAGATGTGCGATTGATTTCCCAAAAAAAAAATCTTAAATTATTTATTGTGTTTTGGAATTTTTTTTTTGCACCATATCAAATTTCACCTTTGTCTCATCAAAAGCTTCTAGAAAATGTTTTCTGTAAAAGGACAGGTGACTGATTGTCGAAAGAAAAATATTTTAAATATTTATGGTGTTTCAAAATAAAAATTTTGCACCATATCAAACTTCACCTTCATCCCATTAAAGGCATCTACAAAATTTCTTCCATAAAAAGAGTGGTGATTCATTGTCGGAAAAGAAAAAATTTCATCAAAACCTTTCGTTAAAAGAGAGGCCATTGATTGATTGAAAAGAAAAATTCCAGAAAACATTTCTCGAAAATGTATTTCGTAAAAGGAGGAGTGATTGATTGTCGGGAAAAAAATGAAATATTTATTGTCTTATTAATTAAAATAATTGCACTATATTAAAATTTCATCTTCGTCATATAAAAAGTTTTCGAAAAATGTCTTCGTAAGAAGGTGAGTGATTGATTTGTTGAAAAAAAAATTCTTAAAATATTTATTGTGTTTTGGAATTTTTAATGCACCATATCAAATTTCACCTCTGTCTCATCAAAAGGTTATAGAAAATGTCTTCTGTGAAAAGAGAGGTGATGGATTGTCGAAATAAAAGATTTTAAAGTATTTATTGCATTCTGTAATAAAAGTCTTGCACTATATCAAATTTGATTTTCGTCCTATCAAAAGCTTATAGAAAATTTCTTCCATAAAACGAGTGGTGATTGATTGTCAGGAAAAAAATTCAATCAAAAGCTTTCGTAAAAAGAGAGGTCATTGATTGTTGGAGATGAAAAATTTCATTAAAAGTTTCTAAAAAATGTATTTCGTAACAAGAGATGTGATTGATTGTCGGAAAAAAAAAATTGAAATATTTATTGTGTTCTAAAGTAAAAATCTTGCACTATATAAATTTTTGACAATCCTCTAATCAAAAGTTTTCGAAAAATGTCTTCCGTAAGAAGATGTGCGAATGATTTCAAGAAAAAAAAAAGTCTTAAATTATTTATTGTGTTTTGGAAAATTTTTTTATCACCATATCAAATTTCACCTTTGTCTCATCAAAAGGTTCTAGAAAATGTCTTATGTGAAAAGAGAGGTGATTGATTGTCAAAATAAAAAATTTTAAAGTATTTATTGTGTTCTGAAATAAAAGTCTTGCACTATATCAAATTTGACCATCGTCCTATCAAAAGCTTCTAGAAAATGTCTTCCATAAAAAGAGTTGTGATTGATTCTCGGAAAAGAAAACATTATATCAAAAGCTTTCGTAAAAAGAGAGGTGATTGATTGTTGGAAAAGAAAAAATTCCATCAAAAGTTTCTGAAAAATGTATTTTGTAAAAGGAGGAGTAATTCATCGTTGAAAAAAAATATTTATTGTGTTCTGAAGTAAAAACCTTGAACTATATCAAATTTCACCTCCGTCCCATCAAAGGTTTTCGGAAAATGTCTTACGTAAGAAAATAGGTGATTGATTTCCAGAAAAAAAAAATTCTTAAATTATTTATTGTGTTTTGAAATTTTTTTTTGTACCATATCAAATTTCACCTCTGTCTCATCAAAAACTTCTAGAAAATGTCTTCTGTAAAATTACAAGTGATTGATTGTCGAAAGAAAAATATTTTAAATATTTATGTTGTTTTGAAATTAAAATCTGACACCATATCAAACTTCACCTTCTTCCCATTAAAGCCATCTACAAAATGTCTTCCATAAAAAGAGTGGTGATTGATTGTCGGAAAAGAAAAAAATTCAATCAAAAGCTTTTGTAAAAAGGGAGGCCAGATTAATTGTTGGAGGTGAAAAATTTCATTAAAAGTTTCTGAAAAATGTATTTCATAAAAAGAGAAGTGATTGATTGTCAAAAAAAAAATTAAATATTTATTGTGTTCTGAAGTAAAAACCTTCCACAATATAAAATTTCACATACTTGTAATCAAAAGTTTTCGAAAAATGTCTTATGTAAAAAGATATGTGATTGATTTCCAGAAAAAAAGTCTTAAAGTATTTATTGTGTTTTGGAAGTTTTTTGTTTTTTGTTCAATATCAAATTTCACCTCTGTCTCATCAGAAGTTTCCAAAAAATATTTTCTGTGAAAAGAAAGGTGATCGATTGTCAAAAAAAATTGAAATATTTAAGGTGTTTCGAAATAAAATTCTTGCACCATATCAAATTTCACCTTCGTCCCATCAAAAGCTTCTACAAATGTCTTCCATAAAAAGAGTGTTGATTGATTGTCAGAAAAGAACAAAATTTCATCAAAAACTTTTGTAAAAAGAGAAGCCATTGATTGTTGGAAAAGAAAAAATTCCATTAAAAGTTTTTGGAAAATGTATTTCGTAAAAAAGGAGCGATTGATTGTCGGAAAAGAAATTTTGAAATATTTATTGTGTTCTAAAGTAAAACCTTCCACAATATCAAATTTCACCTTCGTCCCATCAAAAGTTTTTGGAAAATGTCTTTTGTAAGAAGATGAGTGATTGATTTTTAGAAGGAAAAAAAAATTCTTAAATTATTTATTGTGTTTTGGATTTTTGTTTTGGCACCATATCCAATTTCACCTATGTCTCATCAAAAGCTTTCAGAGAATGTCTTCTGTGAAAAGAGAGGTGATTGATTATCGAAATAAATAATTTTGAAGTATTTATTGTGTTCTGAAATAAAAGTCTTGCACTATATCAAATTTCACCTTCGTCCCATCAAAAGCTTCTAGAAATTGTCTTCCATAAAAAGAGTTGTGATTGATTGTCGGAAAAGAAAAAATATCATCAAAAGTTTTCATAAAAAGAGAGGTGATTGATTGTTGGAAAAGAAAAAAATCCATTAAATGTTTCTTAAAAATGTATTTCATAAAAGGAGGAGTAATTAATTGTTAGGAAAAAAAAATTGACAATATTTATTGTGTTCTGAAGTAAAAACCTTGTATTATATCAAATTTCACCTTTATCCCATCAATTATTTATTTTGTTTTGGAATTTTTTTTTGCACATATCAAATTTTACCTTTGTCTCATCAAAAGCTTCTAGAAAATGTCTTCAATAAATAAAGTTGTGATTGATTGTCAGAAAAGAAAAAATTTCATCAAAATCTTTCGTTAAAAGAGAGGCCATTGATTGATTGAAAAGAAAAATTGCATAAAACATTTCTCGAAAATGTATTTCGTAAAAAGAGGAGTGATTGATTGTTGGAAAAAAAAAATTTAATTATATGTTGTGTTTTTACACCATATCAAATTTTACCTCAATCACATCAAAAGTTCTCGAAAATTGATTGCTGGAAAAAAAAAAATTAGAAATCTCTTATTGTGTTTTGAAAAAAAAAATGCACCATATCAAATTTTATCTCCTCACATTAAAAAGCTTTTAGAAAAATGGAGTGATTGATTATCGAAAAATAAATTTTGAAATTATTTACTGTGTTCTGAAAAAAATATTCTTGTACCATATCAAGTTTTACCCTATCCCAATAAAAGCTTTTGGAAAATATCTTTCATTCAAAAGATGGTGATTGATTGTCGAAAAAACAAAATCAAAAATTATTTATTGTGTTCTTAAAAATTTAATTCGTAAGTGATAGAGGAGAAAAGCGATAGGATAAACGAAGAAAATGATACGGTATTGGAAGTAATTGCCTTATAGTATACTGAATGAGAATGGATAGTGTGGCCTATGATTACTTTTATCTAAGTAATTATGTGCATCACCATTATCGTGTTCCCTTAGGTTTTCATAAACCTTATACGAACTTCGTACCCTTGTTTATATTTGGTTATTTCAAGCGTGTTTCATAATAGTATTTAACTTAACATTAAAGTAAAAATGTGTCAAACAATATAAACAATTGAAATATAATTCTGAAATACATATGAAACATCAAATAAACCTAACAAAATTTGATTAAAAGAACTAAATTTACGTATTTCGAAAGATGAAGGACTAAATTCGTTCAAAGTTTCAAAATAGACTAATTCCAAAATTAACTGAAAGTTAAGGACCAAAAACATATTTAACACTAAAATTTTTTGCCTTTAAGTTGTCCACGATTTTCAAAATATTTATTAATGCATTATAGACGTAGTACCACAACTTTTATCACAAATAAGTTCACATTTTCCATATTTAAACAAATGAATTTTCATCATTCAAGAAATTTCAATAACATAATGATTGTAAGTCGAACAAAAATTTAAGCAAGGTGGAAAACTCTCACAAACTTTCAAAATCAACTATTTCTATCAACTTAGAACAATCCAAACAATTTTCGGAGATTATGACATTATTACACTATATCGTACATAATTTAGATCAGTCACAATATCAATCAATTATTACAAATTATCATATTTCAAGTGTTAAAGAAAAAAAAAAACATAAAATTGTATCATTTCCATAAAAAAATGAATATCAATGCTATTTAAATAAACTAAGCCAAAGGAAAATTCAAGTTTTTTAAATGGTTTAGAGTTTAGGATTTAAGATTTATGATTTATGATTTAAGGTTTATGGTTTATGATTTATGATTTAGAATTAACACGTTTTGATGTTAACATTTTAATTGTTTTATTGCTCTTATTATTAATGATTTTCTTAAATAATGAATTAAAAGAAATAAACAAGTTGCAACGTTAAAAATGTTTCTAGATAATCAAATCTAAATCAAAATATTTCATAAGCAAATTATAAATCATCAATGATCATTTTATGTTTGTATATAGAAATATTCCACTTGCACCAATAAGATAGTAATATTTTTTTTTTCTTAAACTTATCTATTTTCTTAGTTGATTATGCTACTAACGTAATAATTACATAATTTTTTGAAAAGTTTCCTTTAACAGTGAAGAAAATTTGAGCAATGGAGAAAACATATTTGCATCATTATATATAAAGCGTTCTTTGATCAAAAGATGGAAACTAAATATTAAAGCTTTAAAGAAGATATTTCATGATAAAAAGCTTCGAGCAAAAAAAATTGAAGATTAATTTGAAGACACTAATATAAGACTTTCCTCATGAAGTGTTGAACATGAAGATGTTGATACGCATTACTAAAAAATTCAAATTGATTCAGTTTTAACAAAGTCACCTTCAACAATCATCTCTTCTACATCTATAAATAAAGATTAAGTTGAAGAAGAAAACAACAAGTTTGTAAAAAAATTGAAAGAACAATATGAGAGATTTACAATTAGAGAAAAAGAAAGAAAAAGAGATACAAGAGAAAATGGATCAATCTCGCATTACCTCTATTACACCTCTAGTTAAAGATCAACTAAAATGTCATTTAGTGGATCGTCTAACTAGTAGTAATGGAATATATCGTCAGACGTAGGTAATCTACCAATTGCTTCACAACCATAGAAAAATTGTATGCATATAAAGACTACTTACATTCCTCAATAAGAACTAGATTTTTACAAATTGAGATTTTGCAATTATTCAAAGAGATTCATGTAAAGGAGTATAAAAATAAAAATTTCAAAGTACATATATACATTTTCCTAAGGATTGAGAAAGCATCTCCAGTCTTCTACTGTTGTGCATCACCACTTGCATTAACATCTGCTCTCGTTCTACGCATACAATCATAATAGAAAAAACACAAACATGAAACATGGGAAAAACTAATAGAAAATAACTATTATATAATATCAAAAACAACATACATTTTCAAATATACAGTCACATAGTTTATCATGTACACCTTCAAATCTATTCACTTACTCTTCCTCACATCTATCTTTGAATAGGAACATATCCGTATACCCATAAAGACAATATTATTTTTAGATAACGTACAAATACCTGTAAAAGTATAAAATGCAAAAGTTATTCTAAGCAAATATTTTTAATTTGTAAACATTTAATAACTAGCTTGAAAGGTTTACACATGCATTTAACCACATCACGTAACTAAAACTTATTAATCATAAAATAAAATAAAATAAAAATATATTTAATTGAAAATTAAAAGGCAAATGAAAAACTAAAACTCACATATTTTTTTTCATTGTTATCTTTGTTTTATTACTAAATAAAATACACTTGTGAATAAATTCATTCAAGATTTTTTAAATAAAAAAATTAAAATAAATTTCTTTATAGGTTAAAATTGTAGAAAATAAAGAAATATATGAAGGGGATTTGTAATACTAATTTTGTATAAAATGTTACAAAATGTGTGTTATATATAAACACAAAGCTAACCCTAAAAACTACAAATAAATGGGCCTAAAACATGAGCTTATGCTGACATCTCCCCTCAACGATGTTATGGCTAAATGCATTAAGAGCTTATCAAATAAGAAACAAAAGCTTAAAACGGAGTGCGGCTTGGTAAATATATATTCAATTTGTAGAGCCAAAGGAACAAACGGTAAAGATATAGTGCCAAGTTGAAGATGATGATGAGTAAAATGGCAATAAGTTTCAATATTCTTAGTTCGCTCATGAAAAGCAGAGTTGCGAACAATATGAATAACACTTTATTGTCACAACGTAGAGGCCTAGGATCTTTCAAATAGATACTCATATTTGCAAGTAACCAACACAACCAAATAATCTCACAAGTAATTAAAGTCATGGCGTGATACTCAGCTTCTGTGGACGATCGAGATGTAACATCTTGTTTCTTACTCGTCCATGACATAAGTGAATCACCAAGAAAAATACACCACACAGTATTGGATTTCCGATCATTAGGATCATCATTCTAATCTGCATCATAATAGGCACGCAAGTCTAAGACGAGGTAGAAGAAAGTAAAAGAAACTAAAACTGAGTGCCCCAAAGATACCTTAGAATATGAAGAACATAACCTCAATGAACTATTGTGGGAGTTGAAAAAAACTCACTAACAACATGAACAACATGTGCAATGTCTGAATGAGTCACTAAGATAAACCAAACTCCCAACAATAGTTCGATATAAAGTAGAATCAGTCAAAGGAACACCATTCGATGGGAAATATTATACACTTGTTTCAAGAGGAGTATCAACAATCTTATTGTTAGTAAGCCGAACATGCTCAAATAGGTCAGCAATATACTTGGACTAAGATAGAAGATAACCTTTGGAAGAAGAAGCAACCTCAATACCCAAAAAGCAACGCACTACACCCAAATCTTTCATATTAAAATGATGAGATAATGTAGTTTTTAAAGATGAATTCTATTAAAATCATCACTAATAATAACCATATCATCAACATATAAGGATAGCAAAATATGTCATGCATTGATTTTCCTGACAAATAATGCAAAATCATGATGACTAGCAACAAAACCAAGAGAGACAATTATTATTGTTATGGGATTGGCAATTGTACCAAATCATACAGGTGCTAAAGTGGACAAGTCCAGATATTGTATCACACAAGGACTAATGCATTTTAAATTAATTAGTTAGTTACTTTGATAAAAGAAGAGAATAACAAAACATTTTAGGTTGAGATAAAATAAAATAAATTATGAATTAAACTATAAAGACAAAAGGAATTGACACAATGGAAATAAAGAACTTGATTGACAAAAATATCAGATAAAAGTTTCACTAGAATTGGGTTTCATCATCCAATTCAACGCAAAACACCAAACAATATTCTTCTAATTCCTGCTCTCGCATTCACATCATATGTAATAAGCTCTAATGTCTTAGCGACAAGTCTAAACTTTAATAATAATCCTAATGTCTTAGACCTTTTCTTATAAAGAGTTCGCATTAATGATCAAAATTTTGATATTATGAATGACCAATGGTGTACTCTATGTCTAGATGCATAATCAATTAGTTGTCTATTCTAGTCTAGGTTCTAATATGGTGTTCAATGATTAGATACCCATAAATATGCAATCAATAATTATATGCAGTTAGTGCAAGAATATAACACAAAAGTGATGGAAAATAATTATATTGATTAATGGAATTCAAGGAGAATTAAGAATACATTACATCCCTCGTGAATGAGGGAGTTAGATACTCCTAGGCATACTGAATACTAGACTAATGTTGAAATTGAATGTCTCCATCCTTCAAAATGCCCTCCTACCTTCAAATGTGAAGTTATCAAATTTCTTTCTCTTTAAGTGTTTGTTTGGCCTACGTCAGGCCCTCAACTTATAGACTTTCATAATTGGACTGGTCCTAAATTTAGATTTCATTTGGTACTTGAATAAATTGTAAGATATAATTCTTTATATATATCTTATAATTCTTTATATATATCTTCAATTATTCTGACTTGTAATTTGAGTAACCAATTTTATGGATATCTGATATTATTGATAATCTTTGACTATTCAATATTTCACTCATTCTATTGATAATCTTTCCAAATCTCTGAGATTTCCCTTTATTTGCAGAATATAACCCACACATTTATCTTTTTCACTTTTATTTAATAAAACCTGAAATATTAAATAAAATCTGAAAATAAAATAATAATAAACATAAAAATAAACTAAAATAAAAACATGATAATGTCAATTATCAATTGTAGAAAATTTCTGAAACCAAGCACGAGGTGGTTGTTTAAAACAATAGAGGGCTTTTTGAAGTTTGCAAATTTCACTAGTTTTGTGAGAGACACTTGGTGGTGTTATCATGTAGACTTCCTCATGTAGATCCCCATTCAAAAAGGTATTCTTCACATCCATTTGAAAAATAGAAGTGACAATTATCAAGGTACGAACAATAGTCATCTTTGCCACAGGAGCAAATGTTTCCACATAATCCATGTCATACTCTTAGGTATATCCTTTAGCAACAAGTCTAGCTTTATACCTTTCAATTGAGCCATCTGATTTTGTCTTGATTTTATACATCCAATGAGATCCAATAGGACGTTATCCTGGTAGCAATGGAACTAGATCCCATATATGAGTCTAATGTAGAGCAATAAGTTCCTCAGCCATAGCATTATGCCAAAATGGATAACAAACAAGATCTTCATAAGATGAAGGCTCATGAAGACGATGAATAGAGGGAATAAAAGTGTTAGGATTACAGAGGAGGGGGTTCACTGGGAGATACAACACCAATGAGACCTAAGCCTAAACACATAAGGCATTGACACCACTCTCAACCCAAAACCTTAAGGCAATGGGTTTATGGGTCTTTATTCTTATATAGTGCTATACTTTCTCATTTCTATCCAATGTGGGACTTAGACTCACACTTGGATTCCTAACAATCTCCCCCTCAAGGGTGAGTCCCTTCAACCACATTGGTACACTCCCCCTCCAGAGTAGGGGTGGCAATGCGGGCCAGCCCGGCCCGTTTAGGCCCGGCCCGCATAAGGCCCGCACAACGCGAGCTGGCCCGCCCCGCCCCGTATACTCCTTGGCCCGCGGGCCGGCCTGCCTATTTTTTTTTTTAATTTTTATGATAAAACTTTCAATGTTTAAAAATTGGGAAACTTTAAGAAGTTCACAAAATTAAGTAAAGACTTTGGGGAATTAAATGATAAATTGGTAATTCAACATTTTCATCATATTCATACTATGACATACACAATGTATTCTTTAAATTTTAGCACATTAAAAATTACATAGTACTTGTCTTCTCCAGTTATACAAGAATTTGAAACGTTAATGCAAGAGTTCATAAAAGAAGTAATTAATATACACAAGTGCAAGTTTTTTTTTTAATTTTATGCGGCTTGCGGGCCGGCCCGTGCGGGCCGCGGGCCTATGCGGGCTAACTATCTTGGCCCGCCCCACGTTTTTTCTGCGGGCCGGGCTCGCAGGCCAGGCCCTAATTGCCATCCCTAAGCGGAAGCATTCCCAACCATGAGTACTCCTTTTCTGCCCTTTTCTGTACCGTCGTTCTACTTAACGGGACACGCTTACCTGGGACCCTTGCCAGAAAGACTTTTGATACAAGGACCATATTGTACTCGTCTGAGCCAGTTTTAACCATCGGCTCTGATACCACTTGTTAGGTTTACAAAGGAGGGGGTTCATTGGGAGATACAACACCAATGAGACCTAAGCCTAACCACATAAGGCATTGACACCACTCTCAACCCAAAACCTTAAGGCTATGGGTTTATAGATCCTTAGTCTTATATAAAGCTCTACTTTCTCTTTTCTATCCAATGTGAGACTTAGACTCACACTTGAATTCCTAACAATTTCCTCCTCAAGGGTGAGTCCCTTCAACCACATTGGTACACTCCCCTCTAACGGAAGCATTCCCAACCACGAGTACTCCTTTTCTGTCCTTTTCTGTACCGACGTTCTACTTAACGGACACGCTTACCTAAGACCCTTGCTAGGAAGACTTTTGATACAAGGACCATACTAAACTCTTTTGAGCCGCTTTTAACCATCGGTTTTGATACCACTTGTTAGGTTTACAGAGGAGGGGGTTCATTGGGGAGATACAACACCAATGAGACCTGAGCCTAACTACATAAGGCATTGACGCCACTCTCAACCCAAAACCTTAAGGCAATGGGTTTTTGGGTCTTTATCCTTATATAGTGCTCTACTTTCTCATTTCTAGTCAATGTGTGACTTAGACTCACACTTGAATTCCTAACATAAAAGCAACAAATGAACTAGAATAAGAGGAATAAACCAATTCTGGTAGTTGAGTAGACTTACAACCTTAGGAGCTGATTGAACAAGCATAATAGGGGAATCAACAGGTACAACCTTTGGTGCGGTATCTATAATTGGTGCTAAGAAATGTTTTGCAGTTGGTTCGAAAGTAGGTGTAGTGTCATTAATACCAAAAGGATCAATTTTAATGACATAATATGTAATCAAATAATGTGAGCTAGCTTGAATAGAAAAGAATGGAATATGTTCTAAAAACACAACATGACATTGGACATACAATTTTTGACTACTTAGATCAAAGCAACGATATCCCTTTTGACCAAGACCATATCCCAAAAAGACACATAAAGCAGACTTAAGCTGGTAATTTAGTAGGCTATACATGTGGTTTTAGAACAAAACAAATACATCCAAAACCACGCAAAGCAAAGTAATCAGGAGCATGACCATAGAATTTTTGAAAAAGGATACAAACCAGAAATATGTGAAGTTGGGATCCAATTCACAACATGAGTTGTTGTAAGAATAACTTCCCCCATAAGACACTTGGAACATCGACAAACAATAAAAATTATCTTGTAGTCTCAACAAGATGATGATATTTTCTTTCAACAACGCCATTGTGTTGAGGAGTGTTAGTGCAAGATGCCAGGTGTATAGTTTCATTAGAGGCAAATAAAGTGGTAAAATCATTAGAAGTGTATTTTTCCCCCAAGTCACAACGAAAGGTTTGTATGGTAGCAAAGTGGTGGTGGGTCTTTACAAGAGCACTAAATTTTATTAAAATTGTAAGATAATCAAACCGACATTTCATAAGATAGATCCAAGTGAAATGAGTAAAATCATCAATGAAAGAGACATAATATCTAGAACGATCTTTGGTGGATAAAGGAGAAGGTCCCCACACATCAAAATCCACAAGATCAAAAGGAGCAAGAGAAGAAGAAATACTTTCATTAAAAGGTAAATTAGAACATTTTGCAAGTTTATAACAGCTACTATAAGAAATATCATGATTGTCCAAAGTACCCAAGACTCCCACAAATGCTAAAAATTTTAAACGAGATGCAGAAACATGACCCAAATGAGAATGCCACAAATAAAAAGGTGGAGAAAAAGAAGACAAACGAAACAAAGATAAATCCACACTAGAGGTTGTACCTTTGACTTCTTGAACTAATTCAAAACATAATGTCCATGTTACCTATGACCTTTGACTTTTGAGATGTGTGATTGATCATGTACAAAACATTTAAATGAAGTGAAATACACATTATATCCAAACTCACAAATTTTCCCAACAAAAGCTAGATTCATAGCAAGACCAGCTATGTAGTAAACATCATATAAAGACAAAGATGGTGTGGCAATGGTACCAATACCAGATAATGGAACTGACTCACCGTTAGCAGTTGCAATTAACATGGATGAATTAAGTGATAATGAAACAAAAGAAGGCAAATGATGTGACATGTGATTAGTGGCACCTGAGTCAATGATCTATTTATTAGAAGATTGCAAGGCTATGTTGGCTTGTGGCTGGGAAACAAGTCTAATTTCTTCTGCTAATAATTCATTAATAACATCATCAATAAAAGGTAGAGGGTTACGATGCAAAATTGAACCACACAAACTTTCAAAATCACAACGCAAGGCCATAAGAAATTGAACCAAACATTGTGATTCCCTACGAGTATTATACGATGCAAAAGCACTCAGTTTTGTAGGCTCCGTCAAGGCAAGTTGATCCTATAAGGTTGTCATGACAGAATAAAAGTCCTGAATGCTCATGTCATTTTGCTTTAGTGCACGAATATTTGTCTCAAGTTGATATTGTTTGGAAAAATTACATTGTGTATATAATCGAGATAAGTGATCTCATACCTCCTTTGTAGCATCATATTTTACCAATTGAGTGTCAATCGAGTGTATGACCAAATTATTGACCCAAGTGATAATTTTAAAGTTATCAACTTTCCATACCTCTAAAGTAGTAACATAATCATCGACTTTGATGTTAATCAGTTTTGCTTTAACACCACATGGACTTTCCATGAAGCAAGTTTTTCATAATATAACTTTAGTAGGAATAATTTATACTATATAATTGCACACTAATAGATGGAAGAGAATCATCTTTACAAGTAGCTATAACAAATCGAATACAAAACAGAAATGTGAACCACACAGCGAAAGTTGTAAGACCCGTGAAAATTAAATAATTAAATAATTAATTAATTAATAAATGCGGGTAGGAAGAACATTTATGGTATTTAATTCTGGTTTGTAACTCAAGTGGTTGAGAGTACTTTGATTGTGTGAGAGGACTTAGGTTCAAGTCTTATGTATGCTATTTATGTATTAATTAATTATTATTGTTTTAATAATGTGTAATTATATTGTGGGATAATATAATATGTGAATTATATTAGTTAGCAAGAAACATGAATTGGCTTGATGGTTTAGCATTGTTTTGGTATTGACATGGTTGTGGATTCAAGTCTTGGAGAACCCAAATTAAACTTTATTTTTGCCAAACTTAGTTATGGATTGAATATGAAAGGGTAGAGGAAAACCCTAGCAGTCAAAGAGGGTTGGAAAACCATCATAACACAATTAAAGGACATTAACCATAATTTAATTGGATTTTCGTTTAAACCATTAAACCACATTAAGAGAACTTTTAAAAGGCTAATTAGAGGTAAGAAAAAGGGTTTTGGTGGGCTATTATTGTGGTTGCAGAAGGGAGAACGAAAATTTAGTGGTTGTGAGGATTGAAAGTGTTGAGAAGAACCAAAGAGGGCCATTGGTGATCAAGGGAGAATTTTCAAAGTTCTAAGCAAAGGAGACCAGTTTAGGGGAGCTTTTACACAATAACTTTATTTTTAATTTGAATGGCATGCTAGATAGGGTAATTCATGCGTTGATTAATTTAATTCTGATTGGTATGCTGAATTTGGTATGATTATGTATGATTTGTATATTCCATTTTTTAAAGTTTGTGATTCTGGAAATTTCCAGAATTAGTCTGGTTGGTGGTGAACTGCCGCCAGACTATCTTTTCCTTGCTAGGCCAATTAGGGTTCCAGCAGAGGAACCACCTGCCAAAAATAGTGACACATAGTCTGTTTAA
>Ga0209389_1000565_pt1 | contig 22673 bp, 25 predicted proteins | sample CowpearedBW_FD_187526 | JGI IMG/M metagenome (GOLD analysis project Ga0209389, IMG submission 187526) | Root nodule microbial communities of legume samples collected from California, USA - Cow pea red BW (SPAdes) (version 2) | ecosystem: Host-associated > Plants > Roots > Nodule | place: USA...
TTTTATTTTCTTTAGTTTAAAATTCCATTAAGTTGGCTTGGTTGACTATTTTTAAGTTGACTTGTTGACCTTGACTTTGGGTTGACTTGTTGACTCAAAGGATTAGCTTAACCTAAAGCCAACATGCTAATTCAAAATTAACTTGTGTTTGTAGGTTCATTACGAGGTGGGACAAGGAAGGACAAGTGGTCCATTTAGATGGCTTTTGGAGAGCACATGTGGAGGAAAGAGAAGGAGTAAAGCTTTCTAGAAACATCTAGAAAGGATGGCCACATGCCTTGGCCTCCAAGAAGTCTAGAAACATCTAGAAAGAGCATCCACCTTGCCTTGGCCAAGAAGGCTTCTAGAATGTGTCCATGTGCTCCTTTGTTGACCTACTTTCTAAACTCTAAGTTTTGTTATTTGCATTATAATCCTTTTTAACTTATTTGTTTTTGCTAAGAGGCCCCTAGACACTTCTATTTAAGGGGACCTCTAACACTTGTACAAGGGTTGAATATTTTGGAGAAATTAAACACCTTTGTGTATCAACCATTGTGAAAGTCTTCCTCCCTAGGGAGTCGAGTTCTTTTAAGCCTTATCTTGAATCTTGATTCAAGTGGCGACACACATCCACTCATCTTTAAGGTTGCCATGACTTCTTCTAGCCTAGCCTTGTAGTAACGTTCTTCTCACACTTTTATCATTTCTTTCCTTTCCATTTTATGCTTTCTTCTTTCTTAGTGTGTGTGACTTGGGTTTTACTCTTTTTATGTGTTGTCCACTCTTATTTGTTTTGAATCAATCCATTCTTCTCTTCTCTAAAATCTTGGAAAGGAACCTTCACATCTAGATAACTTGCTATCTTAATGTCCAGTGGGGATTTCCTTGGTTTTCTTAATAAATCATCACCATATTCTATAATATTCTAAAAGGAACAAGATAATCCTACATAAAAAAGTGTTCTTCTTTTCTTCTCTATATTATCTCTTAAAATAGTGGTGTTCATAAGGTTCGGAGATCCTTCACTGCACTCGATCGATCTAACGGATTATTGTATCTTGGGAGAGAAACACATATGATTTGAAACACATATGATTGTGTATTTGTTTAGCCCTGTGCAGTAGGGGCGTTTTCTCTCTAAGGATGGCACTATGCGTGCCTCAACCTAGGATATTTCTACTCCTTTCCTTGTTTATTTTTTATTTTTTATTGTTATTATAATTGTTGGTGTATGATTAATATTCATTTCTTTATATATATATATATGTCATATTATTATTATTATTATTGATTTAATCATTATTATTATATCATTTTATATTTTTATTATTAATAGTATTATTTGAGTAATCATTTTTCTAACAGCTCGTTGCTACTGTTGAGATCTAAGGTAACAATAGCACAAATAAGGTAAATATTTCTAATCTAATCTATAATGATTGCGTTTAAAATCATTAGTGTTTAATAAGACTACTTTGTATTGAAGGGTTATGCATTTGGGTTGGACTTCGTCATTTTCTAGATGTGGAGAAGGAGTGATTTGGCATTGATGGTAAAGGCTACTTGGCTGTCCTTAAAGCGTAAGGTAAGGTTTCATGTGTTTTAAGCCAATTGATTATCAAGTATTAATTTTTAGTGGTTTGTGTTACGGTTATTGTGGATAAAAAAGGTTTTTGTTAGGTTATTGACCAATGTGAGTGGAGGTGATGAAAGTAGTATTCTTTGTTATATGTGTTATTTGCGTTATGTTTTTGTCAAGTTTATTGTTATGATTAAAGCAGGTTTTCGCAACTAAGAACACTTTGTTTCGCTTTATTTTATAATTCTACCCAAAGATTTTTGCTTCATTTCTATGTTTACACATTCCATTTTCAACTTTATCTAGCATAAAATGATTCAATGCTTTTCTGGCTTTTAATTTTGCTTCATATCTAACCGGGTAGTTGACGCCTTTGGAGAGACATTTGGTTCAGCAATTGCAAATAAATGGAAGTGGTTTATGCAATTTATGCAAATTGGAAGTGGTTTAAGTTTGAAAAATAATGATGAAACAAGTTGACACAAAAGCATGATGTTAGTCATTGACAAACTCAATTGAGAGAACTTGGTATGGATGGGTACATGCCTGTCTAGAAGGTTTGCATTTTGGTGTACTTATTCTTCTCATTATAAGTGCCATAAAGATTACAAGCCATTATAAGATAAAAGGAACAAAGCATAATTAGCATTTATTCTTATTAAATTCAAAATAAATAATATAAATGTTAGTCATATTAATTTAATAATATAAACAAATGAGATGTTTAACGATGCTCCCCAAATAACTTATTTAAAAAAATAACATACTAAATTATTTTTAAAAAATAAAATAATAAATTGTTTCAAAAAAAATTATAATAAATTATTTTTAAAAAGTAACACTACTGCTTTTGTATTTAAATATTTAATTAAAAGTGAGGGCCAGACCCATGCTACTAGAAATACTTTTTAAAAAATAAAAGAGTCACATCTTGAGTGGGTTAAGTTGTCTCTCTTTAGCTTCCCCTTTGACAGCCCACTCAAAAAAATGGATAGCTTTGTGGTGTATTGGATGGGTTGGAAGCGGATGCACAACATACACATTAGCTTCCATTTTTTCGTTTTGGATGTGTTTTATTTGGACTCTAATGAAGTAATTTCTTATAGTGAGACTTTTTATGTTAGTTATCACTATAATCAACATAGGAAATTGACACGATGACAATTTTGTAATATAATAGAAGATTTTGTTTGTTGGTTCTAGTTATAACTGACAAAAAAAAAATGGAGTGTTCACAATTTTGTAATAAAGTAAAAGAGTTTATATGCCGGTTACACCTAGAACTAACATACAAAATTTGTGTGATGACAATTTTGTTATAAAATACAACTTCCTGATATTATTTTTAATTTTAAAAATAGATACTATACTGGTTGGACCCTATAACTAGCATAATATCTTAAAATTTTCTCTATCCTTATTCATGCAACACTTACTCCAGACTCATGCACTTTAGAGTTCTCTCCTCTCGTCTCGCTCTTACATTGCCTATTTTTTGTCGTTGTCGTGCCCTAGTGTTGTTGTTGTTGTGAAGCCTTGGTGCTACTCTCGCCGTCATGCCTTAGTGTTGTCCTTTGTACATCGTTCTCTCATTGTTTATGGTGCTGGTGAGCAAGACTCGTCTATAATGAAACAAGAACACTACTAAGAACATTTCTTCGAGCATTTCCTTCGCTATTAATAAAACTTCTTTGAGAACTTAGAATAACATCTAGATTTGGTCCACCTAATGTCAACTTAGTAAGATTTTTAATTAGATATTTAATCATTTCCAACTTCTTTTAACAATTATTACAATTAGGCACAATATTTTCACATTTGGTAGCAGAATTTTTATAGATAATCTCTAGTTCTTCTCGATAAGTTTTAAGGTTCTCATTTTCTTCTTCTAGTTGCTTCAATCTATTTTCTCACCACCTTTTTCCTCCCTTAAACCTATTATTTGAACATTGTAGAATTTTGGCTTCTTCATGCAGTTCGTTAAATGCATCCATTAATTGTCGCTTTTGTTGGATGATTCATGATTTGCCATCAAACAAAAGTTTATTTCTTCTTCTATGCTTTCACTAGACTCATTGATACTACTTTAAGCAATATCCTCCCATGCTATATATGCCTTTTTCTTATTGTATTTGTTGGCTTCTCTCTTTTCTACCAACTTTGTTTCAATTCGAACACAAGACAATCTGGCTTGATATGACCTTGTTTTCCACATTCAAAGCATGTAGGAGTTGCTCCTTTTTCCTTCTTCTTATAAGGTTTCTTTGAAACAAAATATTTATGGTTAGATCTCTTCTTATATTTAAGGAGCTTTGAAAACCTTTTTTCCATTAGGTTTAGAGCTTCACAATTAGAATTTTCTACATCATTGTTGTGAGGACTTTATATTCTAAAACAAAAGTTATGGTATACACCTCAACCTTAGCCAAACACATACAAGAAAAGTTGGAGTCATCTATGAAAGGTGGGCGCAAACTCTTATTATCATAGGCCATTAGTTTTTTTTTTGTTTCCTTAGGCTTTGTATTCTGGGCCTAGAAGTATAGGGTTTTGTTTTGGGCGTTGAATAATTGGCCAAGTAGTCTAGGATATTTATTTGTGCCTTGTACCATGGGCCATGTAATGTGGGGTTTTGGAGAGAGTTGACCTTAAGTCAACATGAAAAGCTTTGTAGCATGGCATACTCCTAATGGAAAGGATTTATCCTTAGTAGCAACGACATGGCATGCTCCTAATGGAGAGGATTTCTCCTTATTGGTGGTCATGTGTAAAGCTCCTAACAAAGATGATTTCTCCTTAGTAGTAGCCATGCGTCCTCCTCCTAATAGAGAGGAGTTTGTCTTGTTCTCCAAGGAGTAGAATTAGGGTTTTGCTTCTCCTTATCGTGAGACACCTCTAGGTTAGTAGGATATAAATAGGGGTGTCTCCCCCATGTAAATTGACCTTTGAATTGAGTATTGTTATGCTACCAAATTTATGCCATACTATTGGGGACATGACAACGAGCAAGGCAAGGATCCACTTGAAGGACTTGGAAGACCTATGACAAGCGCTAGAGCAAGGAAATCAAAGGGAGATCTTCAATAAGGGTTATCCATATTGTTTGGATACAAGCCCAAGTTTCAAGGAGAAAAGAGTAAGGTTATGAATTGCAACATGGCCCAAATGGAGAGGACTAACACACCACTTTGCTGTAGGGTTTTTAAGTTATTAGTTTGTTTAAATAATGGCCTAGTCCTTTGTAAAATTGGTTGACCAAATTATTGTTTGGGTTACTCATTTAATAGGCTTTAGTTTGGTTTTATTTCAAGGTGTAATAAGGGCCCAATTGATAACTTAGTCATCAGCCTTTAGGAGATCAAGAGGATGCATACTCAATGCTTTTGGGTGACTTTTGGTTACCACAACTTCAGTTATATTTAGCCATTAAGTAGTGGAATTATTATTAGCTTAAGTGGGATGTAATTGCAATTAATGGATCTTTTGTAATTCTGATTGTTAAATCTTCTATATAAACTGAACCATTTTCGTCAATAAGCCAAGTTAATATTAGAGTTTATATATTCTATCTTAGTGAAAATGATTCTCCTAAGTTCTTGAGTGATTTATAAACCCCTTGGCTGTATCAAAGGACTTTCCCATCCTCTATATGGTTCATTGCTTTGAAAGAGTGATTCTTTCCTTCCACCTTTCATATTCACCTATTGTTGTTTATTCTTCACCCAAATTTAGAAAACCCAATTCTGCCCAAATTTATTTTATGGTCATAACTCTCATGCTACTTGCCCAAAATTAGTGATTTTTAAGCCTAAATTAAAGTTCAAAACATTAACTTTCATGTCACTTTAGAATCACCTCAATTAGAGTTCTAATATACTATCCAAACTAGAATTTCAACCACTTTCAAATCCATATTTGTTACTAAATTTCCAAGTTTGCTACAAGGTCCTAACTTTAAAGATCCTAAGCTAGTCCTTGTGCAAATGTGGTTCACATCACATACTACTCAACTTAGGTCACCAAGGCTAGAGTGTAAGACACGAGAAATTTAAATAATTAAATAAATAATTATTTAATAAATGCGGGTAGTAGGAACCATTATCCAATTTAATGCTAGAATGTATAATGTGGAATAGTACTAGCTTATATAGTTGAAAGTACTTGGTTATTATGAAAGGATTTGTGTTCGAGTCTTGTGTATGCTATTTGTTTGTTATTTTACTTGTTTATTATTTTTTTATAATATGCGTGATCATGATGTGTGATAATGTAATACTAGAGGTATAGAAATTATCATGAAACATGAATTGGTTGTGTATTGACTTAACAATTGGGTGGTTGTGTGATCGAATATGGGCTTGTACGAAATAAACTTCATTTTTTCCAAATTTCTTTTTGGCATGCATGTGAAGGAGCAGAAAATCCTAGCCGTCAGACGACAGCTAGGAAGGCTGGAAATCTATCCTAAAACGACCATTAAGCTTAATTTAATGTAATTTTCATTTTGTTCATTAAGGCAATTAATAGGAGAGTGGTAAAGTGAAAATAAGGTAAGAGAGTGCCCTTTTGATCAACCCAAAAAAACTACACTAAAAAAGAGGGTTGAGAGGAGATTTGGAGGTCAATTGAAGGGGAATTTATTCGGAGCAAGGGAGTGGAACATGTTGCTATCATGAAGGGATTTAAAGAGTGCAAATTTGAGCTAGGAAACAAGGTTAGGAGAGTTGACCCGTATATTTGGTGTTAATTCTCAGTACATAATTGATTGTTTGGATTGTTAAATATTGCTTGCCTATATATTGTTTGAGTTTTGAGAATTTTTCTAGAAACCGCTTGGCGACGTTGAATACCCGCCAGGCGACACACATGATTGTTCTTATTTTTTGGGTTTCTACCGGAAATCGCCTAGCAACATGAAATGAACGCCATATGACACAACTTTTCCAACCCAATTTCTAGATTTTTGGTATGATCCGCCTAGCGGCGATGAACACCTGCTAGGTGACGTGAGCGGAATTGGCTCAACTTGGGTTTTCTGCCCGTTTTGTGTTATACTGATTGGGGAGAAATGGATCTTTGCATGAAAATGGATTGCAGAAAGTTACTAATTGTCAAATTACGCGATGGATTGAATTAATTGGATGAAAGTTAGCACGTATGAATATTAGGGTTTGAATGTTTGGGGATTTTTGGTTTTGGATCAAAATTCCATAGACAAAGGCCATAGAACTAGGTGTGTTGGGCCAATGAGTTTTTCAAGCATTGTTAGACCTACCAAAAAAGTGGAGACGAATATTGCCCTATTGTCACTTATAACATCAAATTAGTTTCCTGGATTGGATAATTAAGACCCATACAATCATCTGATAACTTTTTATGAATTGTGTGGCACCATGGGAATATCAAGAGAGGATGAGGACGCAACATATTTAAGATTGTTTCCATTTTCCTTAATTGGAAAAGCCAAAATATGGCTATAGTCTCAACTAAACCAAAGCTTAGTGAATTGGGAATATGTGGAGAGAAAAGTTTTGTCTAGATTTTTTCCACCATTAAGATATGTTGGTGCCAAGTCAGCAATTACAGCTTTTTCTTAAGGAATAGATGAGCCCTTATATGAAGCATGGGAGAGATATAAATCTCTTCTTAGAATGCCTAAATCATGGTTTGATGATTTGGCTAAACTCAACATGTTTTGTAGTGGACTAAGGTCACAAACCAAACTACTTTTGGATGCTTCTGCAGGAGGATCGATGATGACTAAAGATGTGGTTGAAGCAATTGTAATTATTAAGTCTTTATCAATAAGTGACCACTAAGTGCAACATGATAGAAGCCAACCACATAAAAGAGGAATTCTAGAACTAGATACACAAAATGCAATCTTAACCTAAAACAAGCTGATTTCACATAAGATGGAAGAGCTCAAAAAGCAAATGACTAAGATGCAGGTTGGTGTAGCAACAATTAGCACGTCTCAGCCAATTTTGAGGAGTGATTTTTGTGTCGGTGATCACCCTAGTGGCCAATGTTCAACAACTGAATTTATCCAAGAAGAGTAGGGAAATTTCATTGTGGCTCGAGAAAATAAGAAAATTTCAACTTCCACCAGAATTTAAATTGGAGGAACAATCAATACCACAATTCTAGATGGAGGCAATAGGTTGGAAATTAACAAATTCATAATCAGCAAGCACCTTATCAAACCCAACAACCATTCCAACATGACAAATTGAACAAATTGGAGTATGCTCTGGCTCAATTCATTCAAGTTTCAACAACAACTCAAAAGAATACATAGACCTCCATTAGAAATCTAGAAGTGTATGTTGGCCAAATTGCAAAGCATCTTGCTGATCAACAAGAAAGCCAATTTCCAGCTAACACTCAAGTCAATCCTAAGGAGCATTGCAAATCTATCATAGCTAGGCAAGGTATTGTGATAGGAAAAGGAATTGGAGACAACTTGAGTGAAGAAAATGAGAATGAAAGAAGGGAAAAAATAAGTCTAAATGAAAATGAAGAGAAAATAGAATTGAGTGAAAAAGAAAGAGAGTTAAGTGAAAAAAGAGTGTTGAACGATAAAACATAGTTGAGTGATGAAGTTGAGAAAAAAAGATGAAGTAGATGTAGGTACTAGATTAGATGCAAATAGTAGTGCAGAAAAAGAAAAAGAGAAAGAAAAGAAAGAAGGGGAGAGAAAAGGAAGAACATAGAAAGATGTTGAATATGAAAGCCCCTTTGTGACAAGTTTTCCTTACCCTCATGGACCAACGAGAATGGATAAGGAAAGGCAATACAAGATGTTCCTAGACATGATCAAAAGATTGCATATCAATGTACCTTTCACAGAGACTATGGAGCAAATGCCTAGATATGGCAAATTCATTAAGGATCTACACACAAAGAAAAGGAGAATTGGAGACGAGGAGACTAGGGTATTATAAGCTCACTGTAGTGCCATTATTCAAAAATCCCTACCTCTAAATTCTAAGGATCTAATAAGTTTTACATTGCTAGTAACTATTGGTATCTTAACAGTAGGCAAAGCATTGCTAGACCTTGGAGGAAGCATTAATTTAATGCCTTTGTCTATGTTGAAGAGAATTCAAGATGGAGAAGTGCAACCAACTCAAACGACACTTCAATTGACTGACATATCCATAAAATATATGGAATTGTAGAAGACTTGTTGGTCATAGTAGATAGCTTCTACTTCCTAGTAGATTTAATGATTATGGATGTGGAGGAGGATTCAGAAGTACCTCTCATCCTAGGAAGGCCCTTTATAAAAATAGTTAAAGTCATTAGTTGACAATGACAAATTTAAAGTTAGAGTCCAAGATGAGGAGGTCATATTCAATGTGTTTGAAGCCATAAAGCATCCTTTTGATAAAAAGGATTCCTTTAGAATGGATACACTTGATGAGGTGTGCCTAGAATTCAAAGAGAAAGCTATAGAAGGAGACCCTCTTAAGAAATTTTGGTCAAATCAATTAGAAGGGTGGACTGCTAAGCAGGAGGAGGAAGTTCAAAAGTTCATAGAAGATCTAAATTAAACAAAAGAAGTTTCCTCTTTCGCAGCCCTAATATTAGAACTTATGCCCAAAAATGAAGAATAAGTGCAGCAACAAAAATTGGAGCTGAAGCAGCTTTCAGGCCAACTTAAATATGTTTTCCTTGAAAAAGATATTGGCCAATTAGTGATTTTGAGAAATTAATTCACAAGTGAAGAAAAAACCAAGTTAGTGGAGGTGTTCAAGGCTAAAAAAGGTGCAATAGGCTGGACCTTGTTTGACTTTCAAGGTATTAGTCCATCCAATTGTATGCATAAAATCTTGATAGAGGATGAGTACAAACCTGTGACTCAACCTCAAAGACGTTTCAGCCCCATTATGAAGGAAATGGTAAGAAAGGAAGTGAAAAAGTTACTTGAAGCTAGAATGATATATCCAATATCAGATTGTGCTTGGGTAAGCCTTGTGCAAGTTATTCCTAAGAAAGGTGGGATGACAATGATACAAAATGAGAACAATGAACTCATTCCCACAAGGACAGTGACAAGATGGAGGATTTCCATTGACTATAGAAAATTAAACCTAGCCACTAGAAAAGATCACTTCCCACTTCCATTTACAGATCAAATGTTGGAGAGACTTGCTGGACAAGCATACTATTGCTTCATAGATGGATACTTAGGCTATAACCAAATCATAGTGGATCCATTGGACCATGAAAAAATAGCATTTACTTGTCCATTTGGAATCTTTGCATACAGAAAATGCCATTTGGCCTATGTATGCTCTCCATCTTCTCAAATTTAATTGATGAAAGCATTGAGGTATTCATGGATGATTTCTCTGTTTTTTGTTCATCCTTTGATGATTGCCTTGAAAACCTCAATGTGGTATTAAGAAGATGCATGGAGACCAATTTAGTCTTAAATTAGGAATTGTGCTTGGTCACAAATTTTTTGAAAAAAGCATAGAGATTGATCCAACTAAGGTGGAGTTGATAGCAAAACATCCACCACCTAGAAATGTGGTGATGAGAAAATATAAAAAGTGGATTTTAATACATTTTGTGATGCTTTACAAGTAAAATGAAAGATAAACTGATAATGAATGTGGATTTTGCATTGTGGGATATGATGCTATATATAAGTTATGGATATGAGTTATTCTTGATTGGAATAAAGTGTTGGTATGGTTGCAATTTAGGGAATCTATGTTGACCTTGAGTAGTTGAGATATATGTGGTGTAGTAATGTAAAAATGGAGTGTGGCATAATGATTGGACATGTAGATTGATAAATTGGAATTAAGCATGAACAATTAAGTCAGAAAAATATGTGTTTATGGTGTTAAACCAGTAACTGGCACGCTACTAGTATAGCGCCTGGCGGCACGGTGAAGGCCGTCAGGCGATAAGACTATTAGAGGTGTCCCTGCAATGCGTGACACCTGGCGGTGAGGTGTGACCCGCCAAGGATAGACCCTAAAATAGTGGGTCTGATTATAGCTTGGCGCCTGGTGACGAGGATGTCTCGCTAGGCGGTCTATGCAGGATTGTCGCCATGTGGCGCCTAGGCAGCGCTAGGTAGCCAAGAAGTTTTCTTGTTTTCGTTATTATGTTGTGATGTGAAACTTTGATCGGGAAATGTTGTGTCATGAGCGGGTAGGTTCATGGATGGTGGTGAACTCATGATGATATGAGTGGGGAGGTTCATATCTTGATACTCTCTTGTGGGGATACGAGCGGGGAGGTTCGTATGTTATGTTCTCACACTTAAGACATGCTGCGAGTGGGGAGGTTCGTACCTAGTGGATCACGTGTGTTGGACTATGGGCGAGGAGGTCCGTAGAGTTGGACTACGAGCGGGAGGTTCATAGAGGCAGGACCACGAGCGAGCAAGTTCGTGGGAGCATCATATATCTTGAGTCCATGGTCAATTAATTGTGTGAATTAAAGGTTGAAAAGCCTTGGGGTATTAAGGTTTTGGCCAAGAACTAAATAGAATAAAATAGTTTGGTTTATCTTGTTTTTATTAAATTATATGTTAATTATTTATGAGCTCACCCTTTTTGTTTGTGTTTGACGATGATCGTGTGACGTGTCACACGGGAGTAGATGATTTTCCAAGTGATGTTGTTGATGCGTAGAGATGGAGAGAGGGCTAGCATGGGAATTTTGGATAGGGATTTTTTATTATGTTTTCTTTATTCAGTCGATTTATTGGAACTTGTAATACAATTTATAAACTGGTTTATTTAATTTTAAGCGTGATAAATAATTTTCAAATTTTCTCGCATTTGGGAACAATAAAATTATGACGTTTGATTTTCAATTATTATTTATTAATTTTAATTAAGTTATTTCAAGTAGGGACGTTACAGCAGCCACTCTATATCATAAGGGTTCTTGACCAAATACCACATAGTGCACCCATTAAGGCATTATCACCTGTTGGGGTACCCACACCACACCTTAATGTGACATTGCAGGTCTGATATTGTTTATCTAAATTTGGGACTGGAAAATGGAATTCAAAATACTGATGGATAAATGAGTCGTTAGATTTGTCGAAAAATTCACCACCTTACACAAGTCACAAAATCTGTTGATAATTACCAAAGGGCATAATCCGTCAGTAAATATTACCTACGACCCTTTTACCAACGAATTTGTGCCCGTTAGTAATCTTTCGAAAACACTAGTTTACCGACGAATTTGGTTTGGTCTGACGAATATCGATCGTCGGTATACCAATTTTTTTTGTAGTGTTGAATACATAAATTAGAAAAGTCTATTAATACACGTTAGATGAGTTATCCGTTGACTAATTAGATGAGTCTTGAAAAACACCTTAGATCCATTAAATACTTAGACGCGTCCTTTAATAAACATTAGACGAGTTTGTTCATTCACAGATTAAACGAGTATAATAATACACATTAAACGAGTATGTCCATAAACTGGTTAGATGACTCTAGAAATACATATTAGATGAGTCAGTTCATACACTGTTTAAATGAGTATAGCAAAAAACTTTTTAAACAAGTCATCCATAAATTGATTAGACAAGTTTAGGAATACACATTAGACTAATCTGTTCATGCACTAATTAAAGGAGTCCAACAATATATGTTACACGAATTTATCTATATACTGTTTAGATGAGTCTAACAATATATACTACATGAGTTCATTAATACACATTAGACAAGTCTATATATTCATTGATGAAACTAGTTTTGCAATATAGCTTAGACGACTCTGTCCATACAATCATTGGATAACTCTAGGAATATTCTTTTATGCCTCGTTAAGGGTCTAACTTTTATCAAGCAAGTGCATTGGATCAATTGTTGTACAACAAGATTGTATCCATAGGGATTTGGTAACTAAATTAGTAATCTATAATCTAATCCAAGTTTGACAATAAAACATTAACAAAGGTTTGGTCTGATATTGTTAAAGGTAGATTAAAACTAAGTTCGAGAGAGATGATGTTGATTAAGGTGTTGGGATTGAACTTGGTCTCTTAACTCTACTGCAATGCCCTTAATTATCTATTAATTGTGTTGTTGAGATGTAACAATTGTTACAACTCCAACCTATATCTTAGTCATTTGCTTTTTGGTTTCCTCCAACTGTTGTGAAATCAACTTCTTGTGGGCTAAGATTGCACTTTGTGTATCCAATTCCAGAATTCCTCTCTTTTGTGGTTGGTTCCTATCATGTTGCTTTAGCTATATCTTCAGTCATCATGAATCCTCCAATAGAAGCATCCAAAAGCAATTTGGTTTGTGGTCTTAGTCCACTATAGAACATGTTAAGCTTAGCCAAATCAATCCACGGTTTAGACACTTTCTGATAAAAGATTTGTATCTCTCCCATGCTTCACATGAGGGCTCATCAATTCCTTGTGAAAAAGTTGAAATTGTTGAGTTAGCACCTACGTATTTGATGGTAGGAAATATCTAGTCAGGAATTTCCTTTCCACATCTTCCAAATTCACCAAACTTTGATTTTGTTGAGATTGCAACTAAATTTTTGCTTTTCTAGTGAAGGAAAAGGGAAATAATCTTAGATAAGCTGCCTCGCCATCCTCTCCTGATATTCCCATGGTGCCACATAATTCATAGAAAGTTGTTAGATGATTGTAAGGGTCTTCATTGTCCTTTGATGCTCAACTTCAAATCTGAAGCTTAATGTTTCCTTGCATTAAAGGTTTCTTAAAATGTGCTCAACACCAATATCGCTGCTCAGCCACAAGCTTCAATTTTAACTTTTCTTAGTTCCTCTTTTTGGCTGACCTAGAACTTTTGGGGACTTAGCACCAACTTCTCAATTTCCTTTTATTTTACCTGCAAAAACAGCATAAATGTATTAAATTCAACTTTTTATAATTTTTACTCACCATATTTTGTATTTATATTTAATTAGAGAAATTCTAATGATTTTTACATTGATTTAATGCACGATAAGTGTCTATATGATGTGCAATTTAACTAATACTAGACATTTATCAAATACACATTATATGAGTATGTTCATAATATGATTAGACGAGTCTAGTTATACATATAGACGACCTTGTCCATATACTAATTAGACGAGTCTAGGAATACAACTTAGACAAGTTTCTTCATATACTTATTATACAAGTCTAAGAATACAAATTAGTCGAGTATGTCCACACACTAATTAGTCAAGTTTAGCAATAAATATTAGATGAATTTATCCATATAGATTTTAAATGAGTCCATTAATATAATTTAGACAAGTTTTTTCATTCACTTATTAGGCGAGTCTTGCAATGCACATTAGGCAACTCTATCCATACAGTGACTAGATGATTCATTTCATACATTGGTTAGAAAAGTTTTAGAATACATATTAAACGACTTTGTCTATACAGTTATTAGAAAAGTATAGCCATAGATATTAAACGAGTATTTGCATACAGTTGTTAGATGAGTCTTGCAATATATATATATATATATATAGGTATAAATAGAAAGTTTGTTCGTACACCAATTAAAAGAGTTTAACAATATATATTACATGAGTATATGAATAATAGATTGGACAAGTTTATTAATACACATTAGACGAGTATGACCATTTCCTTATTAGACAAGTCTAAGAATACATAATTACGACTCCTTTGATATCATAATCAAATGAGTCTACCAATACACATTATATGAGTATATCCATTGATTGCCACCCAATTAAGGGTTAACGTTTCCAAAAACATATTGGGTCAATTGTAATGCAACAAGGTCGTATCCATAGGGATTTAGTAACAAGATCAATAGTCTATAATTTGCCTCGAGTTTGGCAAGGGAAAAGTGACACTATTTTTGGTTTTGGTTTTGTTAAAGATAACTAAACAAATATATGAGAGAGGTGATGTTGATTACGACGTTGGGATTGAACTTGACTTCTTAACTTTAACTGTATCGCCCTTTAATTATCTATATATTGTGTTCTTTATCTTAGTGTTCCTAGAAGTACGCTTACTTGTACATCTAACCACATGTCTGTGAGAGAGAACCTAAGGGAATTAGATGCAGTGCAATATAGAGAGAGTTTAGAAGTTACATTCAATCCAGTCTATAGAGGAATTAGTTGCTCATGATGATTAATACAAGATGAACTTGGAGTAGCTTCCTTCCATAGCTATATACTACTATATATTAAGGTCATGAACTAATTAAATGTTTCTCTCTCTAGAATGGTATATAAACAGTCTACAAAATCAACATGAATAAACCCAAGGTCATGCCCTATATTTACAAAATTTCAAGTGCTGCACAAGCTCCCAAGATTAAAGTTTAGCTATAAAGGTTTCCTCCCTAAGTGGGTTTCGTCGCAAGCTTGGGCATCCATCTTTTGTAGGTCAACAATGGAGGTTTCCCTGCCATGGAGGTTTCCCGTTGATGCTCAGCTTGAAATTTGGAGCTTCATGTTTCTTTATAATGCAGTTTTCTTAAAATGTGGCTTCAGTGTGAAATTTGGTTGCTCAGCCGCATGCTTGAACTTTACATTCTCAGTTCATCTTTCTAGCTTGAGTTGCAACTTTTAGGGCTTAACACCAACTTGATAATTTCCTTCATTTTACCTGTAAAGCATCACAAAATGTATTAAAATCCACTTTTTATATTTTCTCATCACCACATTCTATAATTATGTAAAATTAAAGAATTTCTAAGTGGTGGAAGTTTTGCTATCTACTCCACCTTGGTTGGATCAATCTCTTTGCTTTTTCAAAAAAATTGTGACCAAGGACAATTCCTTCATTTACCATAAAATGGATTTTTTCCTAATTTAGGACTAAATTGGTCTCCATGCATCTTCTTAATACCACATTGAGGTTTTCAAGGCAATCATCAAAGGATGAAAAAAAACAGAGAAATCATCCATGAATACCTCAATGCTTTTACCAATTAAATTTGAGAAGATGGAGAGCATACACCTTAGGAAAGTTATTGTGGCATTGCATAGGCCAAATGGCATTTTCTGTATGCAAAGATTCCAAATGGACAAGTAAATGCTATTTTTTCCAGGTCCAATGGATCCACTATGATTTGGTTATAGCCTAAGCATCCATCTATGAAGCAATAGTATGCTTGTCCAACAAGTCTCTCCAATATTTGATCTATAAATGGAAGTGGGAAGTGATCTTTTCTAGTGGCTAGGTTTAATTTTCTATAGTCAATGGAAATCCTCCACCCTATCACTGCCCTTATGGTAATGAGTTCATTGTTCTCATTTTATGAATAACTTGCACAAGGCTTACCCAAGCACAATCTGATATTAGATATATCATTCTAGCTTCAAGTAACTTTGTCACTTCCTTTCTTACCACTTCCTTCATAGTGGGGCTGAGACGTCTTTGAGGTTGAGTCACAGGTTTGTACTCATCCTCCATCAAGATTTTATGCATACAATTGGATGGACTAATACCTTAAAAGTCAAACAAGGTCCAGCCTATTGCACCTTTGTTAGCCTTCAACACCTCCACTAACTTGGTTTTTTCTTCACTTGTGAATGAATTGCTCAGAATCACTGATTGGCCAATATCTTTTTCAAGGAAAACATATTTAAGTTGGTCTGGAAGCTGCTTCAGCTCCAATTTTTGTTGCTGCACTTGTTCTTCATTTTTGGGCTTAAGCTCTAATATTGGGGCCACAAAAGAAGAAACTTCTTTTGTTTAATTCAAATCTTCTATGAACTTTTGAACTTCCTCCTCCTGCTTAGTAGTCCACTCTTCTAATTGATTTGTCCAAACTTTATTAAGAGGGTCTGCTACTACAACTTTCTCTTTGAATTCTAGGCACACCTTATCAACTGTATCCATTCTAAAGGAATCCTTTTTATCAAAAGGATGCTTTATGGCTTCAAACACATTGAATATGACCTCCTCATCCTGAACTCTAACTTTATATTTGTCATTGTCAACTAATGACTTTAACTATTTTTATGAAGGGCCTTCCTAGGATGAGAGGTACTTTTGAATCCTCCTCCACATCCATAATCATTAAATCTACTAGGAAGTAGAACCTATCTACTATGACCAACAAGTCTTCTACAATTCCATATATTTGATGGATATGTCAGTCAATTGAAGTGTCGTTTGAGTTGGTTGCACTTCTACATCTCGAATTCTCTTTAACATAGAGAAAGGCATTAAATTGATGCTTCCTCCAAGGTCTAGCAATGCTTTGCCTACTGTTAAGATACCAATAGTTACTAGCAATGTAAAACTTCTTAGATCCTTAGAATTTAGAGGTATGGACTTTTGAATAATGGCACTATAGTGAGCTTATAATACCATAGTCTCCTCATCTCAAATTCTCCTTTTCTTTGTGTATATATCCTTAATGAATTTGCCATATCTAGGCATTTGCTCCATAGTCTTTGTGAAAGGTACATTGATATGCAATCTTTTGATCATGTCTAGGAACATCTTGTATTGCCTTTCCTTATCCATTCTCGTTGGTCCATGAGGGTAAGGCAAACTTGTCACAAAGGGGCTTTCATATTCAACATCTTTCTATGTTCTTCCTTTTCTCTCCCCTTCTTTTTTTTCTTTCTCTTTTTCTTTTTCTTCACTACTATTTACATCTAATCTAGTACTTACATCTACTTCATCTTTTTTTCTCAACTTCATCACTCAACTCTGTTTTATCGCTCAACACTCTTTTTCCATTCAACTCTCTTTCTTTTTCGCTCAACTTTATTTTCTCTTCATTTTCATTTAAACTTATTTTTTCCCTTCTTTCATTTTCATTTTCTTCACCCAAGTTGTCTCCAATTCCTTTTCCTATCACAGTACCTTGCCTAGCTATGATAGATTTGCAATGCTCCTTAGGATTGACTTAAGTGTTGGCTGAAAATTAGCTTTCTTGTTGATCAGCAAGATGCTTTGCAATTTGGCCAACCTACACTTCTAGATTTCTAATGGAGGTCTGTGTTCTTTTGAGTTGTTGTTGAAACTTGAATGAATTGAGCCAGAGCATACTCCAATTTGTTCAACTTCTCATGTTGGAATGGTTGTTGGGTTTGATAAGGTGCTTGCTGATTATGACTTTGTTAATTTCCAGCCTATTGCCTCCATCTAGAATTGTGGTATTGATGTTCCTCCAATTTAAATTCTGGTGGAAGTTGAAATTTTCTTCTTTTCTTGAGCCACAATGAAATTTTCCTGCTCTTCTTGGATAAATTCAGTTGTTGAACATTGGCCACTAGGGTGATCACCAGCACAAAAATCACTCCTCAAAATTGGCTGAGACATGCTAATTGTTGCTACACCAACCTGCATCTTAGTCATTTTCTTTTTGAGCTCTTCCATCTGATGTGAAATCAGCTTGTTTTACGTTAAGATTGCATTTTGTGTATTTAGTTCTAGAATTCCTCTTTTATGTGGTTGGCTTTTATCATGTTGCACTTAGTGGTCACTAGTTGATAAAGACTTAATAATTACAGTTGCTTCAACCTCATCTTTAGTCATCATCGTTCCTCCTGTAGAAGCATCCAAAAGTAGTTTGGTTTGTGGCCTTGGTCCACTACAAAACATGTTAAGTTTAGCCAAATCATCAAACCATGATTTAGACATTCTAAGAAGAGATTTATATCTCTCCCATGCTTCATATAAGGGCTCATCTATTCCTCGAGAAAAATTTGTAATTGTTGACTTGACACCAATATATCTTAATGGTGGAAAAATTCTAGACAAAACTTTTCTCTCCACATCTTCCCAATTCATTAAGCTTTGGTTTAGTTGAGACTATAGCCATATTTTGGCTTTTCTAGTTAAGGAAAATGGAAACAATCTTAAATATGTTGCCTCCTCATCCTCTCCTAATATTCCCATGGTGCCACACAATTCATAAAAAGTGATCAGATGATCGTGTCTGTAGTGACTTTTTCCTGTTTATGTTGTTGTTTCTTCTAGTAGTTTTCTTCTGTTTCTAGATCAAACAACAAGGTTCCTTCCTCTTCTCTCAACATGCACAAAAACACCATATCATGTGCGCAAAGCAGATTGAATTTATAAACAGAATCAAATAAAAAATATTGCACCTAATTACAACAAACTTCAAGGTAATTACAAACTACTAATCTAGCTTAGCACACATCCTGACAACGACGTCAAAAACTTTTCCAATAAGTATATTGGTCAGTTGTAATGCAACAAGGTTGTATCCACAGGGATTTAGTAAATTAGATCAATAGTTTATAATTTGACTCGAGTTTGGCAATGGAATAGTGACACTATTATTGGTTTTGGTTTTGTTAAAGAGAAACTAAATAAATATAAGAGAGAGGTATTGTTGATTAGGACGTTGGGATTGAACTTGGCTTCTTAACTTTAATTGTACTGCCTTTTAATTATCTATATATTGTGTTCTTTATCTTAATATTCCTGGAAGTATGCTTAGTTGTACATCTAACCACATGCTTGTGAGACAAAACCTAAGGGTGTTACACGCAGGATTTCCCAATCCAGGTGGAGCAACCCTTGCATATCCATGTCCAGTATATGCCAAGGATTAGGAGACTTGATTGGATCTAAACACTAGACCAGATGTCTCTACATCTAGTGCTAATAAGTATGATGATTTGCCAAATCACTAGGGAGTGAAATACAAATCTAGTAACCAACACGTAAAACAAGAACACAATATTTATAATCAAGTGCAATACAAAGAAAGTTTAGAAGTTATTTTCAATCCCAACTATAGAGGAATTAACTGCTCATGATGATGAATACCAGATGAGCTTGGAGTAGCTTCCTTCGTTCTATAGTTACATACTACTATATATATTAAGGTCCTGAACTAACTAAGTGTTTCTCTCTCTAGAATGGTATATAAACCAGTATACAAAATCAACATGAATAAATCGAGGTTCATACCCTGTATTTATAGAATTTCAAGTGTTGCTCTAGCCCAAGATTAAAGTTTAGCCATGGAAGTTTCCTCCCTACGTGGGTTTCTTCCCAAGCTTGACCATCCACCTTTTGTAGGTCAACAATGGAGGTTTTCCTGCCATGGTTGTTTCCCTTTGATGCTCAGCTTCAAATCTGGAGCTTCATTTTTCTTTACAATGAAGTTTTCTTAAAATGTTGCTTAAGCGCAAATTTCGCTGCTCAACCGCAAGCTTAAAGTTTACTTTCTCAGTTCATCTTTCTGTCTTGAGCTATACTTTTTTGGGTTCAACACCAACTTCATAATTTGGATAAAAATTTTCTTGAATCAGGTGACAAATGGTAAAAATGTGGTAAAAATGTTAGTGAAAACTCGCTAAGGTTTCAGGTGGTAAAAGTGTGCCTTAGGAGTTTTATCTACAGACTCCAAATGAAAATAAGAGAGCACACTATGATGTTAGATCCTAAAATATAATTTTATTTGTACTAATACTTGATGAATTTTATAAGGTATTTATGTGTGCCCTTTCCCAAAGAAATATGGGATGTTTTAGAGGTAACTCATAAATGTACTGATGAGGTGAAAAGAGCAAAGAAGAACACCCTCATCCAAGAATATAAGATGTTCAGAATGAACACTACTGAAAGCATATATGATGTCAATAAGAGATTTACTCACATTGTGAATCATTTGATAGCTCTTGGAAAGACCTTTGACAAAAAGGAGCTCAACATAAAAAATATTGAAGAGTATTAATACGACATGGTAACCTAAAGCGATTGCTTAATGGGATAAACTCCTTCAAGCTATATGACTTAAGCTAAGAGGAGAGTCCCAAATGGATGGTCGTTTTTGGAAGCATGATGATGGTAGAAATATGGTGCACATATGGTGGTTTTGATGTGATGAGATGATGGTTCCTCCTCCAAGAGATATACCTCAAGCAGGGGGAAGGGGTTGTGGTGGTGTTTCGATGCTTGCAAGAGAGGTTGGGTAAACTCTTAAGGAAAGGTGGCTAGAGCAAACCTAGAAGGAGTGCTCTATAGAACACCTCGGTCGGATATTACTAATTTTTAAATAAAAAGAGTCAAATTAAAATAAGTCTGCATTTATTATAACTCTTTCCCAAACCATGGAAAAATTAAAATCATTTATTTACGTGCGACAATTAAAAAATTGCAAGTTCTAAAATAACCATTACAAATTTATATCTTTTAAAACCAATGTTTACAAAAACATAAAAGTCCATAAAACAATTCCAATTCTAGCCCCACTTCGTCTCTAGGCATCACCAGCTCCACCTGCAACATTATTTACTCCCGTGTAACGAATTACATTATCATCACCAATCACAAACATATAGGGTGAGCTAATAGTTCCAATGTAAATGACAACACAATTCAAATATATACACATACTCATCAAAGAAACTCTCTCCTCTGATTCCATAAAACATGGCCACCACCAAATTTATCCACATTCTACATCTTTAGATGATAACCTTAAGATGTCCTTTGCTATCACAAGCCACAACTCGTGGTTCCACCATCTATAAGCCATAACTTGTAGAAACACATGTGGGAAAATCTTACAACGGACCACACTCCATAATGCCAGGTGGAGTTCCCAAAACGAAACACAATTCGTACTCTCGACACAAGATTAGCAAATCACTGGCCACAACCTGTGATTGCTCAATCGAGTAGAGACCCTCCGTATGAGCCACAACTCGCACACTCACACCAGTACCACCCATCATTTCGAGCCAAAACTCAAGGATGTCACGTGTTTACCCTCCATTCCGAACCACAACTCAAGGAATGTCATTCCAAGCAACAACTAAAGGAATGCTCCAACAAGCCTCACCCTTAAGGTATTACCCAAAGCCTTGTAGATCATGCACATCCAAAGAAATAACCCATTGTCGCTGCGTTGTCACCTGGTGCTGCCTAAGCGCCGCCAGGTGAAACCAATTGTAGATCGCCTGGCCGAAGCCAAAGCCGCCAAGCACCACACACTTCGGAGGTCTCTGGAATTGCAGGTCTCACTTAGCGAGATCACCCTCACCGCTAGGCATCACACGTCATACTGGCCAATGTCCACACAGGTATCGCCTGGTGGAATCACCCTTTCCGCTAGGCGCCAAGCGCTCCAGACCCTCTCTAATTTTGTAGCTATCGCCTGGCGTTTCAAACCTCACCACCACGCGCTACACCAGTACAGCGAAACTTACTGCCATTCTTGCACAGTTTCTAACACCCTCAAATCGATACTAGTGCTCATCTTGAATACAACAAGCATCACTGGATACTGCCAACAATACTTTAAATCGTAATATTCCACAGACACTTAGTCATTCTCATATTCCACCCCATTCCAAACATTTTCTGAACTTCCATCTCATCCCATGCCACATCCCAACTACACTCTAGCATAATATCACCATTCTCTCAATTTAGGCCACACAATAGTAAACCACAAGTATAATGTATATTTTGCAACCAACTTCTCCATGACCCTAAATTAATTAAACCTCTTCCATGCTATCTTTGTATTAAAATTCTTACAAAATCAAATAAGCTTTAAGATTATTCCATGACCTTACTTCATGCCTTATTCACCCTTTAACATCCCATCCAATGTATCACTAGTCCCTTTTTCATGATCACAAGTGACCGACTATAATTCCAAAACCCGCACTGCTTAACATAAAGAGAACCACTTCCACTACGCTGGAGCCTAGTGGACATAGCCTGCCGCCAAGCGGTGCATCCAGTTTTGGGAAAACCCATAATTCTACCCTACACCTACGAGAACCCTAATTTCCCCATTCCATACTAGTCTCCTTATTTTCCACTCCATACACTTCAATCATATGCATATGTTTACTATTTATACCTTAGGCTTCCAACACACCTAGTTCTATGGCCTTTGTCTATGGAATTTTGATCCAAAACCAAAAATCCCCAAACATTCAAACCCTAATATTCATATGTGCTAACTTTCATCCAATTAATTCAATCCACCGCGTAATTTGACAATTAGTATATTAGAACTCTATTAGAAATCTATTTGAGGTGATTCTAAAGTGACATGAAAGTTAATGTTTTGAACTTTAGTTTCTGCTTAAAAATCACTAATTTTGGGCAAGTAGCACGAGAGTTATG
>Ga0209389_1000566_pt1 | contig 22647 bp, 6 predicted proteins | sample CowpearedBW_FD_187526 | JGI IMG/M metagenome (GOLD analysis project Ga0209389, IMG submission 187526) | Root nodule microbial communities of legume samples collected from California, USA - Cow pea red BW (SPAdes) (version 2) | ecosystem: Host-associated > Plants > Roots > Nodule | place: USA...
GTTAGGCGAGGTGAGTCTTTAAGACTTCTTAAATACCAAGGCCAATCCTTGCCAAGATACACTTGCAAAAGGTTTCAAAGATCACACAATTGTCTAAGTGCTAAGTAAATAGAATCACTTGAGTCACTAAGTACAAAACAAGCAACAAGACTCAAAGAAATTTAACACTAAAAACGGACCCCTAATTGGCAAAATTTTAGAGACTTTGGTCTCACAAATCAAGCCACCATGCAACATGAAAACATGAATCTAAACTATGCGGCCTAATGTAAGGTGAGAAAGCAGTTACAACTTTCAACACACTTACAACTAAAAACAAATCACTAATAGAGGATGAAAGGTTTTACTTAGGAGATGGGATTGAACACCTTTTGGTTTCTCCAAGACACCTAAGTAGTCCAAATTACAAAGCAAATAATAAGCTACAAAGTGGTAACAATTGGCATGCAATAATGTGCAGCCAAAACACTCCAATTGTTGCTTCCAAGAGAGCACCCGAGAGCACCAAGCTTATGATATGGTTACTGGATTTTTTTTTTTTGCAAGAGTTGAGGAAATAATTTGGAGGCCTAAGGACTTTGTGAGGCAGCAAACACCTCTTGAAATGGCTTGGATTGGCACCAAATGACCATAATATAGCTGCAAAAAAATACAACAAAAAATACATAAAAACTATGCCAAGGAAAATGTTAGTACTCAACACTCATGCACAAGAAAATTAAGGCTCAAACTCTTCAATTTTGGTGAAGGGTAGGGGAAGAAAATAAAATGAGCACAACCTTTAGAGATTTACTCCTCAACCACCCCCTAAGATGCTACCTATGCTAGCAACCAAATCGGAATCAAACACTTAATTCATATCCATAAGCATTGGAACCAACATTTCTTGCCAAATGAAAGAAAAACACAAGAAAAGCGAATTAGGAAATGCTAAACCAAATGGAATTATAGTGACAAGACAGAATTGAAATGCCAAGAATGAACAAGCAAAAAAATTAAGGCACAGAAGGAGGGAAGCACCACAAAGAGAATCCTAAAAGGGAACTAGAATGGATCTACAAAACAAAACAGAAACTGCAGTGCTTGTAAGAAGGCCTATAGTCTGTTATGCATTGATGCCAATGGGAGGATGTACACCACTCCAAATTGAAGGCATTTGATAGCAATAAAGGAGACACACTTAGGCCAAGACATTGATGGACAAAAAGCACTGAAATTAAAGCTAAAAAACACACCAAAACGTACAAACAGAGAAAGCTGCAAAAATACTGCACCAGTAAAAACGCTGACAGTTGCCTCAACTTTGAGTATTTATCATATTTTTTGTATTGCACATTTTTGGACACAATTTTTTTTAAGCTTTCGTCCAAATGTTCTTTAATTCATAAAAAAATAGCAAGTAAATTGGTCCAATGGATCGTTCCAGTAAAATCAAACAAAAACAGTGTGCGTCTGGAAAATAGAGTGAAAAAAAGGCACAACAAGCCTGAAACGTTGATTGTTGGCCAGACTTTGATGAATTATTGCGAATGCATATCTCAATGGATTTGAGTGATTCTTGTTGCAAAACATTCGTTGATGTCTTATCTTTTAGGCATAACAAACAAATAAAATTAACAAGCACTGTATCACTCAAGAGAATTAACAAACAAAAGGGGTGCGCTCTGGAAAACAGAGAAACTGGAGCATATTGCTCTCTGAAAATTCGTAGAGATGTTCAAACGAAAATCCAGTGGATTGGAGCATGATTATGAACTAAAATCATACATGAATAAAAGATGAACATCTCAAGACCCTAAGGTACAACAACCAATGGTGAAAATTGTTTAATCTTGGCAAGAAAACTGTCCAACCATCCACAAGCATAGTGTAAGCATCATTTGCGTAGTTATGAAATGGTGGCACTATTTCAAGCTAGTAAAACAGCAAAATGAAGGAAATAAATGGTGGAAATGAAGCAAAAGTGAAGAAGAAGACCATAGACAAAACTCAAATGGTAGAAAAATGAAAAACAACCAAGATTCACTGATTAAAATGCAAGAAACTCAATCGAATGAAGTAAATGGTGTTGAACTTTAAAGGAAAGCTAGTAAATGATGTGAACCATAGCAAGCATGGAAATCTGCAAATAGAGTGTAGAACACTCTTGTTGTAACATCTCTGGCTCGCCCAGACCATGTCAGGTTACTACAGCCCGATGCACCCCAACCCCTCACCCTTCTCCGTCCATTCATACTGGGTGGGTTGTTGCCAGTGGGAATCGAACCCCCAACCTGACCTTTAACACCTCTGGGTCACCAGCAGATGCTACCAGTAGGACGGTATGTGTCCACAACCGAACCACCCAAATTTGTTACATGTGACTACCCATCTGCCGTCGTCGCACCCTTCATATCTGGTCCACGATCTTTACGAACAAATCCTCAACCCCAACGACCTTCTTTACATGATGAACCATCACACCTGCAAAAAACAAATTTATTAAGATTAGCACAACACATGAATAAACAAACACAAAAACCTACATCGCCGCATACCAAAACAGATAATGGCCCAAATTTAGCGAAACAGATATAACGGCCTCAACTCACAAAAGCATAGCGGCCTCAAAACACAAAAACATAGTGGTCTCAACTCACAAAAACATAGTGGCCTCAAAACACAAAAACATAACAACCTTAACTCACAACAACATAGCGGCCTAAACACATAGTGAGTCTATAAGTCACTACGTTCCTTAAGACTGGGAGGCTAGTATACATATACGGTACACAACCAAGACTACAAATGAAAATTGCAAAAACACAAAAACATAGCGGCCTCAACTCACAAAGAGCCTATACGTCACTACGCTCCTCAAGACTGGGAGGTTGATGTCCCAATTATATCATGAACCATGTACAAGTATACTAAGAAGCCCCTTAGTACACAATAAGAAACCATCAAGAGCCTTCAGGGCTGCTTACTTTATAGTACACAGTAAACAACCACCAACAACCTTCAAGTATGTTTGCTCTGTAGTACACAGTAAATAGCCACCGACAACCTTCAAGGTCGCTTACTTTGTACTAAGGAACCCCTTAATACATAATAAGCAGCCATCAACAACCTTTAAGGTCACTTATTCTATAGTACACAATAAGTAGTCACCAACAACCTTCAAGGTTGCTTACTCTATAGTACATAGTAAACAGCCACCAACAACCTTCAAGGCCGCTAACTCTGTACTAGGGAATCCCTTAGTACATAGTAAGTAGCCATCAACAGCCTTTAAGTTTGCTTACTCTATAGTACACAGTAAGCATCCACCAATAACCTTCAAGGCTGCTAACTCTATAGTACACAGTAAACAATCACTAGCAACCTTCAAGGCCACTTACTATGTACTAAGGAACCCCTTAGTACACAGTAAACAGTCATCAATAGCCTTCAAGGCTGCTTACTTTGTAGTACACAGTAAGCAGCCATCAGCAACCTTCAAGGTCACTTACTCTGTACTAAGGAACTTCTTAGTACATAGTAAGCAGCTATCAACAACCTTCAAGGCCACTTACTTTGTAGTACATGTAACATCCCTATTGGAAATTATTAAAATAAATAAATAAATAATGGAAAAATGAACGTCATAATTTTATTATTTCCAAACGTGGGAAAATTTGAAAATTTGTTCAACGCGCTTCAAAAAAAATAATCCACTTTACTAATTTCATTACAAGTTCCCATAAACCCAAAAAACGTAATCAAATCCCTAGCTCAATAGTCCCATACTAGCCCTCTCTTCGTCGCAAACAGAAAGGGTGAGCTCATAAATAATTAACATACAAGTTAATAAAATCAAGATACACCTAACTATTTTATTCTATTTATTTCTTGGCCAAGACCTTAATACTCCAAGGCTTTTCAACCTGTAAATCACACAAATAATTGACCATGGACTAAGGATATACGATGCTTCAAAGAACATGCTCGCTCGTGGTCCTGCCTCTATGAACCTCCCTGCTCGTAGACCAACTCTACGGACATCCCGCCCGTAGTCCAACACACGAGATCCACTAGCTACGAACCTTCTCGATCGCAGCATCTCTCAAGTGTGAGCACGAAACATATGAACCTCCTCGCTCGTATACGAGAGTATCAGGATATGAACCTCCTCGCTCATAACATCACATGTTCACCACCAGCCATGAACCTACCCGCTCATGACATAACATCTCCTAATCCAAGCCTCACATCACAGCATGATAACGAAAATAGACCGTTAGGCACCACACTAGTAGTACAGTTCTACTGGTTTTGGCACCCAAAATAGATTGTTTTTCAATCCCAAATACTTCCAAAGGTAACAATGCACACTCACATATCAGAATCAGATTCTAATTACCACACCACACATGGTTCAATTACCTATAACTCATATTCACAATTTCACATATTCAAGACATGTGATTCACCAAATACTTTATCATTACACCATGCCTTCAAACTTAGGAAAATGATACCCTATCCATTATCTCTTCATCATGCAACTATTTATATCACATTGCCATAGTTCCAAACCTTCCCCTCGTATATCGCTCAATCAAAGCTACACAATCATGATTTATACCTTAACTCACTACGGTAAGATTATCCAACGTCCCAAAAGTCCATACCTAAAGAAAACTATGTTTTCCAGCACCTACAATCTCAAATAAAATTATCCTTTCTCCCTCATCAATGAACATTGCCCTATGAAATACACATTAACGTAATAAGGTACTCTTAATTAACTCATTCCAAACCACCAAGTATAAATACACTAATCTTGTCCACCTGACTTTATATTAATATTCCCTAAAACTCAACCCTCGCATCTAGCTTAGCCAAAACGCCAGACTGGAAAACTAGCGTTATCGCCTGGCGGGAGATTACGCAACGCCAGGTGGCGTATCAAGTTCTGGGGAATTCCAAGTTTCCTTCTTTGTGTGAAAATCCCCCTAATTCTTTCGGTACACAGCTCCACCATATGGTTAGCTCGAGTTCATAATCAATCCAGGAAGTACAATGCACAAAAACATTATTAATATTAATGAATATTTAGACACAGGAATCAGGTTCCTACTTGTCCTCTTTCAAGCTCTCTCCTAATCCAATGATCACCCACTCACCCTAGCTGGAAAGATTTATTATACAGCCCAATTCCACTCAATTTATAGCATTAATCATCACCACTCACCCTGGCTGGAAAGATTTATTATACAGCCCAATTCCACTCAATTTATAGCATTAATCATCAAACACAATATACAACAAATAAATTCCAAAAGTCGCAAGGACTCCTGCACAGAACAACACAAAAATAATGCAAACAATGTCACGTCGCCTGATTGTAGTTCATTGCTGCCAGGCGGTTCATACCAGAACTCATAAAACTAGGCAGAAATAGATGAGTCGCTTGGCGGCACACTCATGACCGATAGGCGGTTTTAAGGCGAAAACCCAGAAACCTACGAAAATTAGCATACAAGATGAGGGTTCATGCAATTGGGATCTTGACAATTCACAGTACATCACACAATTTTAATAACAAGCAGGAGCAGCTACCCTTACCTGGAAATCCTTGTCCCAATGACAATTCACACTTCTTGCTTGATCTCCAATAGCCTCTGTTGGCCTCTCCAACCAATAGCTCTCAACCCTCTCTTCAAAGTAGCTCGAATCCTTTGGAAAATCTCTGCCCAAACCCCACACAAAATTACAATCCTCCACTCTCCTCTAGTTCCCTTCTCTCTCTAAATTACTACCCTTTAATCACCCTTTACTCCACAAAAATGAATTAATTAAAAAAATTTACTTAATGGTTATTCAATGACCATTATTGGTTATTTTCCCAGCCCCCTTGTCTGCACTTAGAACACTAGAGTTTCTATGACCTTTCACATTCATGCCAAAAAGAATTTTGGAAAAAAAAGAAAGTTTAATTCGTTCTTAGCAAAGTTTAAACACACAAACATTCAATTATAAGGCAAGAGCATAATCAATTCAACCAATCCATGTTTCGTGATAATTCCTAGAAATCTAGGATTCTATTATCACTCCTTAGGATCAATCATATTAACCAAATAATACACAAATAAAAAATAACATACAACATCGCATACATAGGACTTGAACCTAAGTCCTCTCAACACAATCAACAACCATTTTGAGCTAGTACTTTTCCACGTCATAAAGACTAATAATTAATGTCATAAAGACTTCCATTAGCCACATTTATTAAATAATTATTTATTTAATTATTTAAATTCTTCGGATCTTACAATACATAGTAAGTAGTCACTAGCAACCTTCAAGGTCGCTTACTTTGTACTAAGGAACCCCTTAGTATATAGTAAGCAGTCATCAACAGCCTTTAACGCTGCTTGCTTTGTAGTACACAGTAAGCAACTACCAGCAACCTTCAAGGCTGCTTACTTTAAACTTAGGAACCCCTTAGTACATAGTAAGAAGCCACCAACAACCTTCAAGGCCACCTAATTTGTACTAAGGAACCCCTTATTACACAGTAAGCATCCATCGGGGAATACACTAGTATGCAGTAGACGACCCTAAGCGTCCAACTGACATGCAAGAAGGAAACCTCCATAAACAATACACTATGAAGCTGTATGAGTAAGAGGTAATCATCCATATCCACTCAGCTAACTACGCGGCCCAAAAGTATGCAGCCCTCAAATCCCACATGTCCGCATATTGGATACTATATACTTAGAATCCCCCATGAAATATGTGGTATCCAGCCGTATTTACTCATAAGCTGCCTATCAGCAACTATTAAGGGTTCTTCTTGTAATTTCACCCATTGCCATTGGATCCAGAAATAGTTAAAAGAGGTATTTTGGGCCCAAAAGGCCATTCCAGATAGGACCCTCAAGTAAAAAATGTATAAATAGTACGTTGTTCTATGCATTGATTACACATAAAAATATTCTTTGAATCCCTAACATCACAAGTGCTAACTTAAGCATTAGAATGTCTTTTGTAGGCACCCCTACGCCGTCATTAGAGCTTCATCGGAGTAGGAAGACATCGAGCCAACAATCGAGTATTAGATCAATTCAACAGACTTGTGGAGTACAACTTGGTCCTATAAGAACAAAACATACCAAATAAAATATAAGCCACTTCCAACATATAAATCATGCTCAAAACGCACATCAACACCTCTACACAATAATAAGACAATATTTAAAAAAACATAATTGCTTTAAATGCACACATTAGGAATCCTTGACTGTTAATCCATGACTAAGGCTTTCACCAATTGTGCCACTCTTCAATTCTATTTATGACTTTCTGTATTAATTCAATTAGTATTCCTAAAGGCCAATTTCACCTTAAAAATATAATTATTTTTCTGGGCCTTACAATCAACAATATCCTCTTTAAAGCTTTTATCACATTAATAATCCATTGGAACTCGACCTAAAGTTGGTTTGCCTTACCAACTCCATGATGTCCACTAATGAGTGCAAATTTAAGTACTTAGTTAACTTCTAAACTGAGTGTAGGTTTAAAAGATCTATCTAAAGCCAATATCCTCAAGGTCAATTATCACCTTAAAAATATAATTATTTTTCCTGGGCCTTACAATCAACAATATAATTAATTTAATTAGTATTCCTCAAGGCCAATTATCACCTAAAAAATATAATTATTTTTTCTGGGCCTTACAATCAACAATATCCTCTTGAAAGCTTTTATCACATTAATAATCCATTGGAACTCGACCTAAAGCTGGTATGTATGTATGCTTGTGTGCTTTTGCTTGGATGTATGTTTGTATATTGGTATATGCAAAAGCTTTTTCAGGTTTCTCAATGGATCTTAGCTCATCAATTCAACTTGAGGGTGTTGGCTTCATCAAATCAAGGGGAGATTGTTGGCATAAGCAAGCTTGAAGCAAAGATTTGATAAAGCCAAGTGATTAAGGTCGTACCCGACCAAATAAAATATGTTAAATGTAATACTCAGTAGTTCAACCAAGGTCGTCTCTCAGTGACCAAACCTTTCATTCAAAGATTGTTTTCCAGGTGCAATTCAACTCACAAAACACAAGGGGGGTTGGCAGATTCGAATGCTAATTAGCAGATAAAATTAAATGCAATAGTGATTAAAAACATACTGACTTCCTTGATTCAAACGTAATTTCACTTATCATAGGCCACCAAATTAACACCTTTGCATACTCTCAATCCACTAGACAATAACCCACTAAGCGAAAGTTATAGTCTAGTTTCATTATGTAATTAAGCAATGAACATAACCTAACCCAAACATATGCAATTAATCTATAAATTAAGCATAAACAGATGACCCACATACATTCCACAAATTCAAGATAAAGACATAGCAGATTTCATAAAACAGGCACAACCTCAAAACTTCATTGCATTTTTCATCAAGGAGTCAATACACGAATTTAGAAAGACATGGAAATGGAGCAATTCAACACTTCAAAATGGAATTCACCAAAACAGAACATTAAACCCTAACTTGGGTCTTATTAAAACGCAAATTCAAGAGTAATAGAGAATTCTAAAGCTTTAATGGAAAAAATGGTTGTTGTGATATAAAACTGAAAACCCCATACATGAGTGTTGTTCTAACTCAATATAATCAATAAAATCAAATGCCCAAGCTAGCGAATGAGTTCAAAATGTAAAACCTGCATTGGATGCTGTCATTAGTGCATAAAAACACTAAAAACGAGTGCTAAAACATGAAAAACGAAAGAGGCACCTCCATGGGTCACCAACAAAGCTCAAGAACGTGAAAATGGAGAATGGGGGAGAAAGAGAGTGGCTACCCATGAAGAAGAAGAACTAAAAATGTGGTCACATCATTATAGTTGCACATATTTACAAAACTGTCATTTTATCACTCATAATTACAAAAATGTCACTATGGGCTGAGAATGGTGGCCTAGTGACGTGGACAGGCTCATTGACATGTCGCAAACATTAGTGTGCAAACTCCAAAATTTGCTTCACAAAATACCTAAAAATAATTAGAAACAAAAATTAGACCAATTAATGCCAAATTACTCAAAATTCGGAATAATAGCCCAATGAAGCCCAATTGAGGAAAATACACTAACAAAAGATAATTAAGCACTAAAGAATGACTCATCACCAAGTTCAAGAACATCATATGGGTTTCATGAAGAATGATGAAAATTCACTTGAACATTAAGGTTTTAGTGTATTAAATATGGAAATAATGTGTTAAATATAATGATTAGATGTTATATCATGTTAGTAGGCTATATGACATAGGTTAGATGTCTTGTTAGTCTTAGTGTGTCTCTTTTAATCTGTTAAAATAGGTTTTAACAATTTAAAAGACTTGTAGTATATAGTTTCTGGTATGAATGTATTCAATCAGTTGAATTATTTTTCAATCGACTGATTTCACTTAAGTCAAGTGAAATCAACTGATTGTACAAAAAATTCAACCAACTGATTTCACCTAAACCAAACTATATACGCAAGACCCGCGAAATTTAATTAATTAAATAAATAAATAATTAATAAATGCGGGTAGTGAGAGCCTTTATGTCATTAAATGTTAATGGTTATGATGTGGAAAAGTACTAGTTCAAGTGGTTAAGAGTACTTGGTTATGTTGAGAGGACTTGGATTCAAGTCTTATGCATGCCTTTGTGTGTTATTTAATTGATTCTTATTTTAATAATAAAGTGCTTGATCATAATGAGTGATAATATAATCATAGATTTATAGGAATTATCACGAAACATGAATTGGTTGAATTGGTTATGGATTGACTTGACATTGGCATGGTTGTGGGTTTGAACTTTGGTAGACCCAAATTAAATTTTCTTTACGCCCAAATTTTTTGGCATGAAGATGAATTGTCTGACAAACCTTAATCCTCAGATGGGGCAGCTAAGGGGCTGGAAAACCACCATGAGATAGCCATTGAATCATAATTAAACGTAACTTTAATGTCATTTTCGTTTTCTTGCCATTAACCATAATTAAGGATTACTTAATCGGCCAATTATGAATAAGTGAGGCTAGTTTTGAGTCTGCCATTAGTGTACATTGTGAGGAGAGGAAATTCCGAATAGAAATAGGGTTGGAGTGAGAAGAATAGCAGAATTATGGAAGAGCAAAGGAGACTAGTGTGGATCAAGGGAGAACTCAAGGTTTTATCAAGTTGGGCAAGAAATCCAGGTTAGGAGAGCTACAATTGGTACTTTTATAGTTTGAATTTAATTGCATGATTTATAGGCTGATTATGGTTGAATTCTTTGTTGTCCATGCTTAACTTTTTGGGTTTCTGGAAAATTCCAAAAATCGCTTGGCTGGTCTTCAAAGCCGTCAGGCTACGTGTGCCATTTTTTGTTCATTTATGGGTTCCTGATAGGAACCGCCTGGGGGTCATTCATTTGGTAAGTGTTGGGATACAATAGTTATGAAAATTTAATAAAAAGACAGTTCACATGTTGTTGGGTGTTGGAGAGCAAGTATGGTTAATGGAATAAGATGGGATTTGAAGCATGGAAGGGAAAATTGGTATTGTAACTAGTGTCGTGGTCTAAATGATAATATGCTGAGGTGGCTAGTATTGGTTAATCATGAGCAAAGTGCTTCTGTTTCACTATTAACTTATAAGTAAGGTTGACCATAACGTTGAATAGATGATCTTGTGGTACGTTAAAGGTTAAGGTAGTGTGACATTACAACTGTTGTAAAATGGATGGAATGTTTAAGTTCAGGACCGAAAATAGGTACTCTTTAGGCACTGTGGTATGAGTTTTATGGGGTAGTAGCACTTGACTAAATCTAAGTGTTGGATCGGATTAGGTGAAGTGAATGATTGGGAATTAGTGAATCTCAAAAGAGGAATATAAGCATTGGTTAGAAGCCAAACCGGTGAGAATTGATGCAATGATCTTAGTAGATATCACTACAAGTTTTGATGCTTAGATTGCGGGTTGCAATTTGTTCTGGATGGTTAAAAATCAGTATTGTGCAAGTACTGGTGTCGTGCTTGGCGGTAGTGTTTGACCCGCCAGGCGGTAGCTACCAAATTAGAGGAGCATTGGAGCGCGTGGCGCCTAGCGGTGAGTGTGTTCAGAGGCGTTTGGCGCCTTGCGACACGAGGCCCCCGCCAGGCAATCTGGAAGCAAATTTTGCATGGCGGCTCAAAAGCAACGTCAAGCGATAATGTGGAGACATACGACTTGCTCTTTTTTATGTGTGTGGTCTACAAGGCTTTAGTGATACCTTAAAGGTCGGCTTGTTGGAGTGTTCCTTGTGTTGTGGCTCGGAACGTATCCCTTGAATTGTGGCTCGGGATTCAAGTTAAACACGTGGAATTCCTTGAGTTGTGGCTCGGAATTGCATCTCTTGAGTTGGGCTCAGGATGGCGGATGAACACGATGAACTCTTAAGTTGTGGCTCGAGTTGGCGAGTGTTACCAGTATGAGTATGTGAGTTGTGGCTCGTACAGATGGGTCCACGTAGATTGGCCTCCTCGGTATTTAACTGACAAGTTTGGTAGTCTTGAGACGTTACGAATTATGTTCGTATGGGGAACTCCACCTGGCGTTATGAGGTATGGTCTGTAGCAAGTTTTTCGCACGTGTTCTACAAGTTGTGGTTTGTAAGTGTGACAGCAAGACATTTTGTGGTATTCATCTAAAGACGTAAATCATGGATGACATGGTGGTGGCCATGTGGTATGGAATCAAAGGATAGTGTTCCTTTGGTGTATTTGTGTTAATATATTTGAATTATATATACATGTTTTTTACTATTAGCTCACCCTATCTGCTTGTGTTTGGCGATGATCGTGTATTGCATTATACGTGAGCAGATGATATTGCAGGTGGATCTGGTGAGGCATAGAGCTAGAGCGTGGGCTATCTTGGGGTTTTCTATTGTATCACACCTAGCCGGTTCCGCTAGCATACCAACACATATCACCCTTGACCGACAACTCATATCGGACAAGACTAGGGGACTGGTGTACCACACCTAGCCAAACTCGACCAAATAAGTAAACAATGCATATATCAAGGCAGCCAAGTATTCAGCCTAACTTGTACCGGTTTTAACCTATACATCTAGAAGAATAACCGACACCTCATGTAACCAATATAAGCCGTCAAGGCCGACAACTCCAATAAACTTAGTGAAAATAGAAGCCCCCGCGTTCAATAGGTCTTAAGGGCCTGGGTTAGGGCCCAGGCCCACTCATAGCCTAAGCTAGAGCCCAAGTCAAGGCCCGGCCCATAAGGTAATCAGACATCATTAATGCTCTATAAATACGCGTGGACCCCAGTAATTAAAGGTGCACATTCATTAATCACTTATTTGACCTTCTGAGAGCTTTGACTTACTTGAGCGTCAGAGACTCTTCTGCAGGTAACCCCTCCTGGGTTCAAGCTGACACGTATCAACCGGGAAGAGGCCAACTGAGGAGATAGCGGACTACATGGGAAGGTGACGCTTGTGTCTAACTCATCTTATTTGTTCTCTGCAGGAACATCTATAAATTTATTATTTATGAAATTTAAAGGATTTTGTAATCATTTGGATTATTGAACTTGCCTTTTATATTTGAGTTTATAAATTTCGGATTTGAGTTACGTTATGAGGTAATAAAGTTTTAAATTTCCCACATTTTTGGGAAATGAATTTATAATAAATGAGGTATTACTATTATGTCTTTATTTTGTTATTTAAAATCCATAATATCCGGACGAGATGTTACAATGTATGTTGTGTTTTCGAAAGCATATGTGTAATTTTGAGTTTTAAAGCGCGAAAACTTGTCATTCATCACTGGAAAACTCTTTCTCTCTCTACAATACCCAATTTCAATGTGTTGATTGAAGATCTTGGTTGATCTTAGAGGTATTTTGGCTTGTGAGTAGCTTGAAGAACACATGTATGATTGGCTAGGGAGAGCCACCATCACGTTTTGTAGTTCTTATGCCTCTAGTTGTTTGCTTGATGTGATTTCAAGTTTATAAGTGTGATTCTTGCAGGGTTTTAGTCTAGATTTTTATGTGAGTCAAAATCTTGGGAGTTTCTTTGTTCAAAAGTGTAATCTTAGTGTGTGATTTTTCAAACTTTTGAATATAGTGGAAACTAGGCTCAGGTTGTCCTGGTAAACTGGATGTAGCTTTGTGATTGAGTGAACCAGTATAAACAAAACTGTGCAATTCTCTTTCCTTCATCTCACTCACTTTGAATCACTCTCAAAACACAAGAAAACCAAGTAATTCACTCTTTGTTTTGCTTTAATGCGTTCTTGTGTAATATGAGGTTGTATACCTGTTATAAATATTGATTGGAACAAGTCTTGTATGTAAAAGTTTACTATTTGAGTTAAATCTGCAAATTTTGCACTCTGCATAAATTCCCAAGATTTAAGCCGATTAATTTAAAATTTTATTCGACTGTTTCATAGCTCAAGAACAAATTAGTCTGCTGTTTTATTTTTTGACCGATCAAAGTGTACTATTCAGCAACTTTTTCATTCGATTTTCACAGTCTCTTTGATTCAATTAAAAGGGGTTTTATGCTTTTGAAAAAGTTTTAAACAGTCAATTCAACCCCCCTTCTTGGCTTAAATCACCACTTCAAACTTACACAGGTCTCCTATGAGTTTTAGCAATAAGAGAGGTTGGTGTGGGAGGAGCGTAGATTTTACTCATCAGAATTCACATTTCTTTGACAACGATGCGTTTTGTATTGTGATTTGGCTTTTACTAACAAATATGCGTGCAAATGCATGATGCCAAGACCAGTATTTATGAATCATTACATTTTATAATCAGTTATTTGATTTGCATAGTATTTTCGTAATTAGTGCAGAATGATCAATCAAAGCCAATTAAAATGCATGTTTATTAGTGTATGATCATAAAGCATGATGTTTCCCAGATATTTTATGTATTATATACTCATTTGATATCACAAAAAATGCATGTATATTGGAAATCATGGAATAAAAGTGCTTTAAGGTCAATGAAATATAAAAATGTAGTTTTAGCTGATACAATAGTTGCTACCATAGTACATACAAAGTCTTGTGATATATTATTTGACTAGTCAACCAATTGATTTTAATTCATGAATATTCAAATCACTATTAGTGAAATCAACACATAAAAACTACAAAATCAACAAATTAAAAATGTTCCAAATCACACATATTACATGAAGTGATAGGTTAAGTGAAATTTATGTGTTGTTTTATAGATTTAACAAATTAAAATATTGGCAGATCACACTTTATGCATAATATAACAATTTACATAAATTAAAGCTCGATTCAATATGATTAACAAGCTAGAAATTTATCAAATCACATTTTCCATATCCCGGATACCTAATTTTGTTCTAAGTTGTTAAACCTATAATGAGGAAGTGGTTAAGTGAACAAATCAGCTAATTGATTCACTATTTTAGCAAACTTAATTTCAGAAACACCTTTTAGAACATGATTTCTAATAAACTGATGACTTATCTCAATACATTTGGTTTTAGAGTGCTATATTGGATTCATAGTTAGATTAATTGCGCTAGTGTTGTCACAATACAAGGGTACATTTTCCAACTTCACACCATAAACCAAAAGTTTATGTTTTAGCCATATGATTTGAGCACAACATGACCAGGTGTTATATACTTTGCCTCAATTATAGAGATTGTCACATGATCGAGGTCGTACCCAACCAAATAAAACAGTTTAAATGTAATACTTAGAAGTTAACCCAAGGTCATCTCCCAGTGACCAATGTTTTCAATCAAAGGTTCCATATGCAACACAAGGGGGCAGTTTGGTAGATTCACAAAGTAACAATAATTACATAAACTAGTGAATAAAGGGGTATTGATTCTCTTATTGGAATGTAATTCCACCTATCACAAATCACCATATTAAATGAAGATTAACACGACTCATTATGCAATTAAGCAAAGCACGCATCACTTAATCACACCCATTGATTAAGCATTTGTGAGGACATTTGGAAACAACAACCTAAAAACATTAAGCATGATTCAAGTTTGTTTCAAATGCAAGAAGAAGAATCCTAACATTAAGCATGCTTATATTCAACAATAAAGCACCGATTAAAATGATGAAGAGTAACATAAACAACACAAAACATGCACAAAATCTCAAGATTTCATTACATTATCAAAGAATCAATACTCAAAATTAATTCTCCATGGGATTTGAGTTATACCGTAAACCAGAATAGAAATGCATCATAGAAAAGGAGAAATCAAACTAGAATGTAAATAATCAAACCAAAATGTCAAACCCTAAGTTGGGTGTTTTCCAAATTGAACCAAAACGTTAAAATATAGTGGTTGCCATCAATGTCTCTCCAAAGTTCTCTAAAAATGCAAAAGAGAAGATAGAAAATGTGAAACTGAGGTCTCGCCCACTAAAACCCTAAACCCCAACGTGGTCATATCACCACACATGTGTAGAATTACAAAAATGTCATTCTGGTTAAGAGAATTACAAAAATGTCACTATGGGCCCAAATTTTGATGTCGAAACAAAGGTCGATGTGGAGTAGATGATATGGCACTAACATGGCACTCTTCTCTTCACAAAATAAATGTCCAAGCCCAAAAATTCTTCACAACAAAACCTAAAATTAATTAAGCACAAAAACTAGACCAAGTAAATCCAAATTCGTAAAAATCTGAATTGTTGGCATAATGAAGCCTACAAAATGAAAATGCACTAAAGATAGATAATTAAGCATTACACATCAATAGAGATGGGTACAAAAAGGTAAGTAAATATGGGGAAATAATGACTCATCAAACTCCCCCACACTTAGCCTTTTGCACGACAAATACATGAAGCAATACAAAACAACGAGAGACATGCATAGGGCAAAAACAAACAAACAAATGGAACACATCCAACACAAGGGGAGTCAAAGTTGTAAGATATCTATGAACATCATCCAAGCAATTTAAAACATGTCAAGTAACTCAAGTAAGCTCAAAAGGTGAATCCAAAGCAACATAAATTCATAGAATATGCATTGTATCACTCAAATGTCTAAGCTATTGTTTACTCTCAAAGTACCCATGACAATAAGCATCAAACAGACTAGTTAGGCCTATAAAATCAACAAATCAAGCCACATGCACATAGGGATCAACATGACTTCTTAGGTATGTAAAGAGGTTGAGGACAAGGTGTCGAATGTATGGATAAGTAGCTAAGAACCAAAGGAAAAAGAGGAGCAATAGGAAATAAGTCAAAATCAAGCATGAAGGCAATCCCAAACTCCTACACTTCCAATTTCAATCCTCATACAATGGCCAAAAACAATTTCTCTTTCTTTTTCTTTTCTTTTATTTTTCTTTTCTTTCTTTTTTCTTTCTTGTTTTCATTTTGTAATTTAAAAAACTTCCAAGGCCACTGTACAAAATGAACCATTAAAGAACAAATCCAAGTACCAACTGTTAGGTGAAAAATGGCAAGTGAACTGGTCGCACGTAGCAAGTAATAAATATATTGTTCTCTCCACAGGGACTTGTGAAATACATGACAAATGTCACAATTCACAACTCAAATAGACAACAAAGCTCACAAAAAATGCAAAGAAACTCTTTTTGGTATTTTATCAAACAGTTGGTGTGCAACAAAAAATTTAACATAGATTATATACAATTGTCAAGACTAGATTTCATTCACTTTATTCTCATGCATTCAAAAACATTTCAATTCCAATTTCATGTCAAAATCAACTCATAATAATACTCAAATCGTATTCCTAGCGACTTTGAGTGTATGATAACTCATCAAGTTTCAATTCCTCGAATCCTTAACAAGTGAAATCATGCATTAAATTCAAGAGTCTTAAGATTACTAATGAATCATGTTCTATCCTTAGATACAAGCTCCATTAGGCATTCAATTTCAATTCTAGGTTTAAAAGACATTTTCCAACACCTTAAGAACCACAAATCATGCATGGGTGGCCAAACCAAAGGAAGCATAAGCATGAAAATCAAATGCTAACATAGAAATGGAAAAGCAAATGGATTAACATCACAAAATACACAAGAATTTAGGTCATTACATCTAATCTCAAAACAAATAGGTTTAGCTCTCCATGGTGGAGAACCTAGGTTTTACAAATTAGAGAGATAGGGAAGAGATGAAAACCAAAGAGAAGATGCAAGCCCTCTCCCAAGGTTCTTAGCAGTTGCTCCATGCTCCAATTGTGCCTCCCCTTCGTATCAACACCTCCAATTTGTAACCCATCTTCCTCTCCAACTCCAAAAGGGGGAAAACCACCATGAATGGAGGAGAAGACCCAAGGAGAAGTGGGAGAGCTTCCCAACACCCCTAGCAACCTCTAAGAGGCTCTCCAAGCTCCCAAAAGTGTTTCTCTATTGTGTAAAATGAGGAATAGTCCAAACCCTCGTGAGAAACAAGATTAAAAACCCATTTTTTGACATGTCTGAGAGTCACCGCTCAGCCTTGTCTCAACAGCGCTCAGCGCCAGATTTTGCGAACTAAATGGCGCTCAGCCCCACTTTCCACCGCTCAGCCTTGTGGCGCTCAGCATTATGTATTTGAAGCACTGAGCGTGATTCCAGTGGCGCCAGATGTAGGTATTTGCTTCAAAATCAACCTTTTCTTGTCCAATCATGCTCCCTTGAGTTCTTGCTTGTTTTCTTCCACCACAAATGCGTCCTATTAACTTATTTAACACTTAAAAGAGAGATTAGAGGTAAAACAAGCATAAAACAACTAAAACACAAAATAATACAAAACACGATAAACTTGAGGATATAACAAGATAAAAGCTAGGAAAGAGTTGATTTATTCATGACAATAAACACACAAAAAGAGGGTAAACAAGCTCAAAGGGGTTATCGAAGAAAACAGTTCAAGGTAGGCTCATCCGGCTAGTTGCTTAACAGAACAAAATTTCCTAGATCATCTCCAAACATGCATGTGAATCAAGAAGAATCAAACATAGTATAGCCAAGGCCATTGTGCAAGCAATCAAAAGGCATAACACACAAGAAAGAACAAATAGTGGCTCAAAACCTCACAAAGGTTAAGTTTATCTGAAAAAACAAGTTAACATGCAGAGAAGAGCAATAATTTCAGTACACAAAACATCAAGCAACTCAAATCCTCCAAGAGTGAAGTAAGTGCCCAAAATAAAGTGCAAAACTTCCACAAAAAACAAAGAAATACATGCAAAATTTATTTTACAAAACACATGCGCAAAAATAGAACAAAAAGTAGAAAAAGTAGTCTTTCTCCCTACCCCTCCCCCCTACACCCCACCCCTCACACTTAAACTACACATTGTCCCAATGTGGCATATACAAGAAGATTAGGCAGTCAAATATTAACAGATGAAATTGGACAAGTGTAAGAAAAGTTAGGATGAGAGAAAGAAGACTTCATAAGTGATGGTGGGAGAAGAGAAGTGGTGTCAAGCAAGGAGGTCTTCAGACGATGCCCATTAACTTTGAAGCTTTTGTCCTTGGATTCACTTTTTGATCTCAACTGCACCATAAGGGAAAACATTAGTTACAACAAAAGGACCTATCCACTTTGACCGAAGTTTACCGCCCATGAGACCAAGCATGGAGTTGTAAGTAACACTTTGTCTCCAACCACAAACTCATTTCTAGCTATCAAGCTTTCATGGAATTTCTTGGTTTTCTCCTTGTAGAACTTAGAGATCTCATAGGCTTCCAATCAAATCTTATCTGATTCATTCATCTGAAGCTTCCTTTCCTCCCCAACTTGGTTAAGAGAAAGATTGCAGGATTCAATAGCCTAGTAGGCTCGGTGCTCTATCTATATAGGAAGGTGACATGTTTTACCAAAGACAACCCGATGAGGATACATCCCTATGGGTACCTTGTAAGCAGTCCTATGCACCCAAAGAGCATCCTCCAATCTATTATTCCAATCCTTCTTGTTGGGTTGCACAATCTATTCCAACATCCTCTTAATCTCTTTATTTGTAATCTCAACTTGGCCATTAGCGTGGGGTGATATGGTGTGGAAATTGCACAACCCCATTTTTTTAAGCAAAGCCTGCATGGATCTATTGCAAAGTGTATGCCCTAATCACTAATAATGGCTCGTTGTACTCCAAACCTACAAAAAGATGTGAGATCTAATCAAATCCACAACAACACAAGCATTGTTAGTCCTGGTGGTTTTGTCCTCCACCCAATTTGAAACATAATCAACAACAAGCAGAATGTAGGAGAAACCAAGATAGACAAGGAAGGGACCCATGAAATATATACCCTAGACATCAAAAACTTCCATGCATCCTTAAAGACGGTAGGCCAATACAAACCACAATCAAACACCTTATAAGCGGTCCTTTGAGTATCAAGGTGATCATGAGGTGCTGAAGAGTGACAAAACTGTAGGACTGACTCAACCTCATGGTCAGGAATACATATTCTAATGACCTAGTCACTGCACAACTTCCACAAATATGGGTCATCCCAAACATAATACTTGGCATCGCTCTTAGTCTTGTCATTTTGAGCTTTGGATGCCAAGGGAGGGAAAACAAAAGCAACAAGAAAATTAACAATATTTGCAAACTAAGAGGGGAAGAATTAGAGATAGTGAACAAACTTTCATCGGGAAAATCATCACGGATTGGTGAAGCTTCATCAGTAGCTTTCTCAATCCAGTTAAGGTGGCTCGCCACTTAATTTTGTGTTTCGCTCCTGTTACGAATGTCTAAGTCAAACTCTTGGAGCCTAAATATCCATCTAATCAGCCGAGGCTTGGATTATGTAACACCCCAATTTAGGGCGTCATGAAACTTTATAAAATGTACTCATGTAACGGAAAAACTAAACCTTTGATACCATTGAACGAAAAAACGAACGTAAGTAAGCCTTTGCTATTACTTTTAAACGCGTAAGTCAAAATAATAATTGTCCAAAAATTTCCGAGTAGCATGTCAAATAAGTTTACATTGTCTTTAGCATTTGCTTAAAAAACAAAACTTAAAAAAAGAAGAAGTTGGGCTCCAATACGGCGACGATAGTGTCATTCTCCATTCACGCACAATATCATTATCATGCTAGAAGAAGTAGATCTTGCAGCCAATTCACTAACTACCACCTTATTCCCTACACTTGCACTTCACGATGACACAAAACTTCGATGCACCTGCATTGTAAAATCCCTCAGCACTACCAGCATCTTAGTTCACCATCTACAGCTAACCTCGCGACTCCGTTAAACACACGAGAATGAACTCAAAAAAATGAACCATTGTTGCCTAACCATTCGAACTTCAACCTGTGCGAGAAACCAACAACGTAGCTACAATGATGCAGGAAACCCTAATTTTAGAAGACAGAGAATGTTGACACATGTCAGCCTCTCATTGCACAATCAATAACTCAATAGCTTAAACTTTGTTAAAGTCTAGTCAAAATATTCAAGACTGGTCAAATAAAGAAGGGCTAAAATAAAATTATTGATATATTTGGATTTTCCAGCAAATTTGAATAATAGGATTGCAAATGACTGATTTAGAAAATTAATGAAAATATTTTTTGGTGATAATTTATCAGATATCTTTAAATAATTTATTTATTTAATTATATCAGAAATTATCAACCAACTTTATTTGTCAAAAAAAATTTAAAATTAGCTAAATCTTTCCAAATATTTTTAGATATTCATAATAACTATAAAAATAAATTATATCTTTAAAGATATTTGAGAACAGAAAAGCCCCGTCCAAATTCTATATAAAGAGACCAAGGGGAAAAAGACAAGTTCCGAACTTTGGAGTTTAGGGACCCTTTAGGGAACCTAATTTTGTTCTCTCTCCCCCCTCTATTCTTCTATTTTGTTTTTTTTTTTTTGCATTTCATGAAGGGCTAAACTTTTAGGGTTGAGGGTTGGTTCCATTGTAATTTCATTATGGATTTTGAAGTTGGAATGAAATAATTTTTTTGTTCTTTTTATTATTGTTGAGGTTTTAATTTATCAATGTCTTTTGTTTCTTAAATCAAATTGAAAGTAATGACTTTAAATCTATATGCATGTTGATGATATGAGTCCAAGGATTTTTATATTTAATTGAGACTTTACTTTGATTTTATTTAAAAACTTTCATGTGATTGAATGAGTTTTTACCAATAATTGAGACTTTACTTTGGTTAAAGGTATTTACTAATCAAGACTTTACTTTGATTAATTAAGTTTTTTATTTGGTGAGGAGATAAAAGAATAGACACAACTGTACTTTGGTTGATTTTATCGTAGATAATTTAAGGTTGTCACTTTTAATTGAGACTGTACTCTGGGTAAAAATGAGAACATCAACAAATTAATTAAGACTTTACATTGATTAATTTGCAAATATACAACAATAATTAATTGAGTAATAATTTTTAGATAACTGATGATGAATCTATTTTGAAAAAGTAGTGGAATCAATATATTTTATTATCATTATTTTTTATATCTTTTTATCTTTATCTTCTTCTATTATTATTTTTTTCAATATTATTTTATTTGACTAATTATTTTGTATAATTTTTATAAGAACTAATTTGTTAGAAATCAATTTCGTGTTCGTTGAGAGACGACTTTGGGTTACTTTACCCTTTTTATTTTGATGACTACTTTTTAAATAATACTGAAGTTGTTATAGATAAGTAGTATTAATTTGATCACGTCAACGACAACATTATCACACACCGAGGACTATTCTCAACAACAAGCTGAAACTAAAAGCGAGACATTTTTTTCCTCTCCAATTTCTCGCACAAGTGAGAAAGTACAATACTTGAACTCATCCTCTTCAATTGTCTCACACATACAAAGAAGACCATTTTCTAGAGCCTCGTACAAACGAAAGAATCACCACTTGGCTTCTAGGTATGACAGAAAATCTCACAACAGCTTATCCTTCAAGATCACTCTCACAAGCAAGAATGAAACCCACACGGCCCTTAAACCTCATGACGAACTAAAAACTTGCATCATCCAGAATCATACTTCGGTTACCCATGCGGAGATTTCTCCTTCCTATAATTAAAGTTTCTTTACCAATCCTATTATTCTATTCTATTTTATTTTTCTTGCAAAGATGTAACCAAAAGGAAAGAAACCCAAAACCCCTTTCTATAAGATTAGTTGGCCACGTAAAAAGAAAACCTCCCAAATACCTACCACTCAACCATATAAGTTTAAAACCCATCCCTCGTTCCGTAACATGATCACAAAAACATGTCCAGGAGCAAATTAATAACATAAATGCGTCCCATTCATTGCAATCTACGTAAAGACTACAAGCCAAGCACCCCTAATGTGAGATAATGTATTAAAGAAAAGAAACTACAACCCACCTTCACTCCAACGCTGCAACTCCCTAAAGTGGAAGACGCACTAGTGTAGAATTCTCATTTTACCTCGCCTTATATGCCTCGGTTGGCCAGGAACCGAAGCATATAATGGCGCGGTGGCATTTTTGTAATTAGAGCCAAGTTTTAGGCCTCGGTTCTCCAAATACCCGAAGCCAAAAAGGGGTATAGGCCCCGGTTCGCCCAAAACCGG